>Ga0114908_1000013_pt1 | contig 217723 bp, 210 predicted proteins | sample MalvireepMed_s17_FD_87292 | JGI IMG/M metagenome (GOLD analysis project Ga0114908, IMG submission 87292) | Marine viral communities from the Global Malaspina Expedition - Malaspina viral metaG DeepMed_s17 | ecosystem: Environmental > Aquatic > Marine > Oceanic | place: Mediterranean Sea... | reverse complement strand
TAAAATACCTACAACGAGGAAATCAAAAATCGACCAATGTACCTCATTGGTAAAACCCATGGCGATAAGCGGGATGGACAGAATTGACAAGGCAACAGCCAGAATAGTGACAAGTCTTTTGTTTTGATGAGTAAGTTCCATAGTATCTGTATGTGTTAAATGATAAATATTCCCAATAATAGCTGGACGAAATAAAAAGAGAACATCTTTTATGAAGAGTCTGTTTGCTTTTGTGTAACCGTATTTTAAATAATAATTATTGAACCGCTCCATTAAATCCCCTTCTATTTCTTCCCGAAAATCGGGATGGCAATACCAATTAAAGAATGCCAATGCAATTCGTAGCGGCTTATGTTCTTTTGGGTTCATTGCTTAAAAATTGAATGATAGCTTGGGTATGGCATTCCAAAGGGAATTTCTTTGGGCTTTTGTCAGGTCAAGTAATTCTTGTCCCTCCGCGGTAATTTCATAGAGACGTTTTCGTTTTCCGCCCCGCTCATTGGTGGCATCACCAAAATCTGATTTCAACAAACCTTTCTTCTCCAGTCTTTTTAAAACGGTCTGTACGGCTCCCAAGCTAACATTCCGGTCCAACCGTTCTTCAATCTCCGAGATAATGGCCACGCTATAAGCATCACCGTTGAGTATGGCGACAACCAGTAAAACAATCTCCTCAAATTCCCCAAGTGTTGCTTTGTTCATTCCAATATATTTACCGCAAATGTAGTTAATATAATTTAATAAACTACATTGTAGTTAAAATATTTTATGAAAAGGTTACAGTAAGCGAGCTAGGCATTTATACTGTTACTGAAGTACGTTATAAATCTGTCAAAATAAAAGATATAGGAGAGAGGAAAAAGAAAACTTTTAAATCTTCTTCATCTGCTGCTGCATCATCTTGATCTGGTCGGTAAGCATGTTGTTCTTGTCCAATTTCTTGGCCTCGTTCAACAATTGGGTGGCCTCACGCTTTCTGCGCTTTTGCATGGCAATGCCCGCCAAGCTCAATTTGGCCATGGCCACGTCGTAATCCATAGTGAGACCATATTTTAGGGCCTTTTTAAAGTACTTCTCGGCCTGGGTCAGGTTTTTTTGTGAATAGATGATACCGTGCAAATAGTTGTAGTAACCCACCTGTTTTTTGATCAAAGCAGATTCCGGGTTCTTTATTTTATCAAGCCACCCTTGTACACCTTCCAAATCCTGTTTCCTCATTTTAAGAAAGGCCAATAGGATAAATTCATTTCTAAAGTATAGGAAAATGAAAACCAGGGACAGCAAGATCAATGCAATTCCGTTGCCAATGTTGCCTTCCACAAACTGGTAAACGGCATAAGCGATAATGAGAACTGCAATAGCAAGCTTGATATTTTTATTGAACATTGCGTAGTATTTTTTACCTTTAGTTAAGCGCTGGCAAAAGTACTAAAAACTTAATTAAATATTTTAAGTTTGGGCTTGCCAAAGTAAAAAGTCTTTGTATATTTGCGCCCAGAATTTTTTAGGGAAGTTTAATTTCCCATCAACAAAATCCATAAAACAGTTCGGAAATGAAAAGAACGTATCAACCATCCAAAAGGAAGAGAAGAAACAAGCATGGTTTTAGGGAGCGCATGGCGACTGCCAATGGTAGAAAAGTTCTTGCGAGAAGAAGAGCCAAGGGAAGAAAAAGACTAACTGTTTCCTCTGAGCCAAGACATAAAAAATAATGATAGTATCCTATTATTTAAATTAAAGGTGTTACTTTTCTAGGTAACACCTTTTTTTTGACATATAAGCAAATAACGAGAAACCCCTAAAGAAAATGCCAAAAAGAAAAGATTTAAATTCCATTTTGATTATTGGTTCTGGTCCGATCATCATCGGTCAGGCATGTGAGTTCGATTATTCTGGTTCCCAAGCACTTCGCTCCCTTCGGGAAGATGGTATCGAAACAATTTTGATAAACAGTAATCCCGCCACAATTATGACGGACCCCGCCATGGCAGACCATGTTTATCTAAAACCATTGACTACCAAATCAATCATAGAAATTCTTCAAAAACACCCAAATATTGATGCGGTATTGCCAACGATGGGAGGACAAACGGCATTGAACCTTTGTATAGAAGCTGACGAAAAAGGTATTTGGGAAGACTTTGGAGTGGAGATCATAGGCGTGGATATCGATGCCATCAACATTACCGAAGATCGTGAGAAATTTAGGGAGCTCATGCTTAAAATTGGAATCGGAATGCCACCTCAAGCTTCCGCTACCTCATTCTTAAAAGGAAAGGAAATTGCCCAGGAGTTTGGTTTCCCCTTGGTGATTAGAGCATCGTTTACCCTTGGTGGGGCAGGAGCAGGTATCGTTTACGATCCAGAGCATTTTGATGATATGTTGAGCCATGGATTGGAAGTTTCTCCCATCCATGAGGTAATGATAGATAAGGCCTTGATGGGCTGGAAAGAATACGAGTTGGAGCTGTTACGTGACAAGAATGACAACGTTGTCATCATCTGTACCATTGAAAATATGGACCCGATGGGTATCCACACAGGAGATTCAATCACTGTTGCACCGGCTATGACCCTTTCGGACAGTACTTTCCAACGTATGAGGGATATGGCCATCCATATGATGCGAAGTATAGGGGACTTTGCTGGGGGATGTAACGTTCAGTTTGCCGTTAGCCCTGATGAAAAAGAAGATATTATCGCAATCGAGATTAACCCAAGGGTGTCCCGTTCGTCTGCATTGGCGTCCAAAGCAACAGGATATCCGATTGCGAAAATAGCGGCCAAATTGGCCATCGGTTATACTTTGGATGAGTTGGACAACCAGATAACTAAGTCCACTTCCGCCTTGTTTGAACCGACTTTGGACTACGTAATCGTAAAAATACCACGTTGGAACTTTGATAAATTCGAAGGTTCCGATAGAACTCTTGGACTTCAAATGAAATCCGTAGGAGAAGTGATGGGTATCGGAAGATCGTTCCAAGAAGCCTTGCACAAAGCCACGCAATCCCTCGAAATCAAACGAAATGGATTAGGCGCTGATGGAAAAGGGTATAAGGACTACGAAACCATTATCGAGAAATTAAGAGTACCAAGTTGGGATAGGGTTTTCGTGATCTACGATGCCATTCAACTTGGAATTCCATTAAAGCGCATTCACGAAATCACCAAAATAGATATGTGGTTCCTTAAACAATATGAGGAATTGCACTTCTTGGAAATGGAGATATCAAAATACACCATAGAAAGCTTACCAAAATCATTGCTGTTGGAAGCCAAACAAAAAGGTTTTGCGGACAGACAAATCGCTCATATGTTGGATTGTTGGGAGAGCGAAGTGCATACCAAGCGTATGGAATTGAACATCAATAGAGTGTATAAATTGGTTGATACCTGTGCCGCTGAATTTAAAGCGGTAACGCCATATTATTATTCCACTTTTGAGGAAGAGATAGAAACTGCCGACGGCGAACGCTACGTGGCCAACGATAGTGTGGTGACGGATAAGAAAAAAGTTGTGGTACTAGGTTCAGGTCCAAACCGAATTGGTCAGGGTATCGAGTTTGATTACTGCTGCGTACACGGTGTGTTGGCAGCGGCCGAATGCGGTTACGAAACCATTATGATCAACTGTAACCCGGAAACCGTTTCCACGGATTTTGATACGGCGGACAAACTATACTTTGAGCCTGTTTTCTGGGAGCACATATACGACATTATTCTTCACGAAAAGCCAGAAGGCGTCATTGTGCAGTTGGGAGGGCAAACCGCATTGAAATTGGCCGAAAAGCTGGATAAATACGGAATCAACATCATCGGAACCAGTTTCCAATCGTTGGATTTGGCAGAGGATAGGGGTAGTTTCTCCACTTTGTTAAAGAACAATGATATTCCGTACCCAAGATTCGGAGTAGCGGAAACAGCGGACGAAGCCTTGGATTTGGCAGATGAGCTTAAGTTCCCATTGTTGGTGAGACCATCTTATGTATTGGGCGGACAGGGAATGAAAATTGTGATCAACAAAGAAGAGTTGGAAGCCCATGTCGTGGATTTGTTGCGCAAGATACCAAACAACAAGTTGCTCTTGGACCATTATTTGGACGGCGCTATTGAAGCTGAAGCCGATGCCATTTGCGACGGGGAGGATGTATACATTATCGGAATCATGGAGCATATTGAACCTTGTGGAATCCATTCGGGAGACTCTAATGCAACTTTGCCACCGTTTAACTTGGGAGAGTTTGTTCTGCAACAGATAAAAGACCATACCAAGAAAATCGCCTTGGCGCTCAATACGGTTGGATTGATCAATATTCAGTTTGCGGTGAAGGATGATATTGTGTATATCATCGAGGCCAACCCACGGGCATCGCGTACGGTTCCATTTATTGCGAAGGCATACAAGGAACCTTACGTAAACTATGCGACCAAAGTAATGTTGGGGGAGAAAAAAGTGAAGGATTTTGAATTTAAACCCCATTTGGATGGATATGCCATCAAACAGCCCGTGTTCTCTTTCAACAAATTCCCTAATGTGAACAAAAACTTAGGGCCAGAGATGAAGAGTACCGGAGAGAGCATACTTTTTATTGATAGCCTAAAAGACGATGAGTTCTATAACTTGTATGCAAGAAGAAAAATGTACTTGAGCAAGTAATAGACTGTATCAAACACATTATAAGCCTTTAAAGCGGTTTCCTAATCAATAAGTTCAAAAGATTCGGCAATCGTTTTAAAGGTTTTTTTATGCTCCTCTTTTCTGTTTTTAACGGTCCAGGCCATTATCATATAAACCTTTTCACCACCATCAACAAAGGTTAGGAAATAGAAAATTTCATCCTCTACACCATTCACTTTGGCCTCTAGTTCCAAGAATTCTGCATCTAGCCCATTTATTTTAAAGGGTTTGGAATTGAATTTATTAATGATTTTCGTTGTTCTCGAAAGTATTTGAATCCGGGCATCCCTATAGTTCTGCAGTACGGAGAGCTCATCATCATACTGCTCTAAGTCCCTGTATACTTGCTCAAAACCTAATTTGGGTTCATCAATTATAAGCAGGTAAGCCTCATGGCGCAAGCTTTGATACTGCAAAGATGCTTCTTCGTTCAAACCAGTAGTGCCATTCATAAAACGAGGAATTTCTATTTGATACTCATTGTTGACCCCAACGGTGTTGAAATTTTCATCTTTTGGTTCGGAATCGTTTTCTTTTGCCTTGAAGTTTTTGCATGCAGAACAGAAAAGTATCGACAAAACAAATATGGAAGCAAATTTGGTTCTCATATAATGGTTTTAGAGGTATTTAGGACACACTAATATAGGATATATTTGTTTGATATGTGCTAAACAAACAGAGGCCCACAATGGGCCTCCTCTATATTATTTACCGAAAATACTTATTTCTGTATAGGTTTATGGGTGCTTATCGCAATACGGTTCCACGCATTTATGGTAACAATAGCCATTATAATTTGTGAAATGTAATTTTCATTGAACAGCTTGGTAGCTTTTTGGTACGTTTCGGTACTGAGCCCATTTTTATGTACTAAGGTAACTTCTTCCGTAGCCTTTAGGATTACCTTCTCTTCTTCAGAAAACAGGTCGGTTTCCCACCAAGCATCCAACAAAAATATCCGTGTAGGGTCTTCGCCCAGCGCTAAGGCATCTTTAGTATGCATGTTCAGGCAAAAGGAGCAACCGTTGATCTGCGAAGCCCTAATTTTTATCAATTCATAATGAATTTTGTCGAGTGGACTCTGTTGCAGATATTTTTCCAGGCCAAACAAGGCTTTAAAGGCCAACGGTTCCACCGCATCAATTTGAATTCTTTTTTCCATAATAATATCTTTTAGATTGATGATGCTAAGGTATTCCAGTTGGAAGGCAGAAAACTTAAACGGGTTTAAGAACGGTTCTTGGCCCGTATTTCACTCACATATTCAGGGGTCAAACCTAAAAAAGAAGCGATAAGATATTGAGGTACACGTTGGGCAAAATCTGGGAAATGCTCTGTAAAATGAAGATAAATTTCCTCTTTGGACAAATCATAGAGGTATTTGACCTTGATTAATGAGGCCCCATAAGCAATTTGATAAATGGTTCTAAAATAGCGCTCTAGCATTGGAAACTCCTCAAGTAATAGCTCTTGTTGTTCGCGGGAAATGGATAAAACCTGACTTTTTTCCACAGCTTGTATGTTGAAATCCGTACTGCTGTGGTTTTGGAAAGCCAAAAAATCCGTCAGCCACCAACCCTCCAAGGCAAATTGAACAGTACGTTCCGTACCTTTTTCCGTAGTAAAATACATATGGAGACATCCCTTAACCACAAAATAATTGTAGTTGCATAGATTTCCAGCCTGCATCACCATTTCTTTCTTGTCCAACTTTAAAGTTTCAAAATAGGAAAGCATTTTTGAAAAATCGGTACTTTCAAAAGAAATATACTTTTTTAAGTGATGGTAAAAAGGGTGTTCGGTAGCTTTCAAAAGGAATGGTAAGTTTTGAATGTAAATTAATGCAAAAGATTCAACTTGGACGGTTTTTAGTTCAAATCATCAAGTGAAAAGTTATGTTTTCGAGGAAATTTTAAAAATACAAATTATCTAATTCTAATTTTTCACCAACGTTTACAAAATTTTTATCAAGAAAAATAGTCCACTAATCGATTTTAACCATAATTAACAATAACCATTTGTTGGATAACATTGGGTGACATAGCTTTGTTCCCCGAAATGAAAAAGGCATTTGCAAAATATCTGTTTCCGCTCTTTATTCTGCTATTAGGTGGATTCATTAATTTATATGCAGATTCGCAAGAAACTACAATTGCGGATAATGCCTGTTATCTTCAAAATTTAGAACAACAGCATTCCTCGGTTACTATCACCCCACTTCAATCTGGATTTGAAAAAAGGTATTGTGCTGAAATCGATATCGAAGAAAAAGATGAACGCGAGGAAGAAACGGCATCACATAGTTTTTTATTAGAACATGGCGGAATATATACTGCCAGTTTATTTGCCGCCTCCTGGGGGCAACTATTTTTGGAATCTAACTCCAATTTTGGGCTGGAACACCCAAAATCGTCTTCTCCCATAAAGAAGCATGTTAGATTTCAGGTATTCCGTATTTAGAATCTTTTTCTTGAAGCCCTACTTGGGCTTCGAAATCTTCGCAACCCTTTGGGTAACAATCAATAAACAAGGGCAGTTCCCTTTATGTGGATTCGGACCTCCCTTGACCATTTTCTAAACATTTTTTTAAACAGTATAACTATGAGGAGATTTTCAATCTTCATCGGCTTGCTTGTAGCGGTATGCTATGTGAGCTGCGAATCCAAACAACACGAAAACAAGGAAGAAACCAAATATCTCGTGTCCAGTCCAATACAAATGGACACCTCAATTACCAAAGATTATGTATGTCAAATCCATTCCGTTAGGCACATAGAGCTAAGGGCCTTGGAAAAGGGTTACCTGCAACACATTTATGTAGATGAAGGCCAACACGTGAAAAAAGGCCAACGCATGTTTTATATTATGCCCAATGTGTACCAGGCCGATTTACAAAAAGCCAAAGCCGAGGCCGAGGTCGCCGAAATTGAATATAAGAATACCAAACTGTTGGCAGATGGCGATGTGGTATCTGCCAACGAACTTGCCATGGCCAAAGCAGAGTTTGATAAAGCAAAGGCCGAAGTGAGTCTGGCCGAGACCCATTTGGGGTTTACGGATATCCGCGCTCCATTTGACGGTATAATGGACCACCTTGAAGTAAGGGAAGGCAGTCTTCTGGACGAAGGAGAATTATTGACCAAACTATCCGATAATTCTAAAATGTGGGTGTATTTCAATGTGCCCGAAGCAGAGTACCTGGATTATATTACCAGTGCCAAAAAGAACGAGAAACAACAGGTGGAACTTTTAATGGCCAACAACAAAAAGTTCAATCAGCCTGGGGTGGTCGAGACCATTGAGGGAGAGTTCAACCACGAAACGGGAAACATTGCCTTTAGGGCTACATTTTCCAATCCCGATGGAATTTTAAGGCATGGTGAAACAGGTAGTATTTTAATGAGGGTTCCATTGGATGGGGCAATGCTCATACCGCAAAAGGCAACGTTCGAAGTGTTGGACAAGAAATTTGTTTTCGTAATAGATGAAAACGATACTGTACAACAAAGAGAAATTACCGTTGGTGCGGAGCTTCAACACTTGTTTGTAGTAGAAAAAGGTCTTTCAGTAAAGGATAAAGTCCTTTTGGAAGGTATCCGAATGGTGAGGAACGGCGAAAAAATTCATTACGAATTTGAAAAGCCCGAATCCGTGCTGTCGCACCTTGATTTGTATTCTGAGTAACAATCCCATAATCTTTTACAATGTTTAAAAAATTCATACACAGACCTGTATTGGCTATTGTGATTTCGGTCATAATTGTATTTACGGGACTGTTGGCCATAAAACAACTGCCCATATCGCAGTTTCCGCAAATTGCACCGACCACGGTCAATATTTTTATAGCTTACCCGGGTTCCAGCGCCGATGTGCTGGTGAAGTCTACCCTTATTCCTCTGGAAACCTCAATAAATGGGGTACAGGGTATGCGATATATTGCTTCCGACGCCACAAGTGCTGGTGAAGGAACTTTACGGGTCATTTTTGAACCGGGTACCGACCCCAATCAAGCAGTTGTTAGGGTTAAGACACGGGTAGACCAAGTAATGCCATTATTGCCCGAACTTGTACAACGTGAAGGGGTCATTATAACTCCTGTTCAACCAAGTATGCTCATGTACGTTAACCTGTACAGCGATGCCGATGACAATGATGAGAAGTTTCTCTACAATTATGCTTATACCAAGATAATTCCAGAAATACAGCGGATCAATGGTATAGCAAGCGCCCAAATTTTGGGTAGCCGAAAGTTTGCCATGCGGGTTTGGTTAAAGCCAGACCGAATGCGTGCTTACGATGTTTCAGCGGAGGAAATCCTTACCGCAATGGAAGAGCAGAGTATTTTGGCCCGTCCTGGACGTTTGGGACGAAGTTCCGGAAAAAGGGCACAATCGCTGGAATATGTTCTGGTCTATCAAGATAGGTACAACGAACCCGAGCAGTACAAGGACATCATCATTAAAGCCAATGATGAGGGAGAAATGCTGAAACTTGGTGATGTTGCGGATGTGGAACTCGGAAGTGAGTTCTTCGATATTTATTCCAACTTGGATGGAGATCCCTCCGCTTCCATAGTTTTAAAGCAAACATTTGGCAGTAATGGTAGTGATGTGATCGATGCCGTAAAGGAAAAACTTGTAGAGCTTGAAGAGGAAATGCCGCCTGGGATTGATTACAAAATAAGTTATGACGTTTCCAATTTCCTTGATGCATCCATAGAACAAGTGTTGCATACCCTAAGGGATGCCTTTATTCTGGTTGCCGTGGTAGTGTTCCTCTTCTTGGGTGATTGGCGTTCTACTTTGATTCCAATCATTGCCGTGCCCGTATCCCTTATTGGGGCATTCTTTGTGATGCAACTCTTTGGATTGTCCATTAACCTGATTACCCTGTTTGCCCTGGTTTTGGCCATCGGTATTGTGGTGGATGATGCAATTGTGGTGGTAGAGGCCGTTCACATGAAGATGGAAAAAGAAAACCTGACGCCCTACAAGGCCTCTTATGAGGTTTTGGGAGAAATAGGTGGAGCAATTATCGCCATTACCATGGTGATGGTGTCCGTATTTATACCCATTTCCTTTATGACAGGACCTGTAGGTGTATTTTATAGACAGTTTTCAATCACCATGGCCGGGTCGATCATCATTTCCGCTGTGGTAGCACTTACCTTGACACCTGTGCTCTGCGCCATGATGCTGAAAAATAATCATGGTAAACCGAGACGTAAATCACCCATTAATCGATTTATAGATTGGTTCAATAGGAGGTTCGAAAAGCTTACTGGAAGATACATCGGTGTACTGACCAAAATCGTAAACAGACGGGTTGTCACCTTTGGCGTTTTGATAGCTTTTTGTGCAGGTATATTCTTTACCAATCAAACGCTTCCAGCAGGATTTATCCCCAATGAAGATCAAGGAATGATCTATGCGATTATCCAAACGCCTCCGGGTGCTACGTTGGAAAGGACCAACGATGTCGCCAGAAAGCTTCAAGCAATCTGTGAAGAGACCGAAGGTGTGGAATCCGTTTCCTCCTTGGCAGGTTACGAGATAATGACCGAAGGTCGCGGTTCCAATGCGGGAACTTGTCTCATCAACCTAAAACCATGGTCGCAACGGGAACATTCCGTTCACGAGATTATGGAAGAATTGGAGGAAGAGACCAAAGACCTTGGCGCGGTCATCGAATATTTTGAGCCGCCAGCTGTGCCCGGGTTCGGGTCTTCGGGTGGTTTTTCCATGCGATTGTTGGATAAAACGGACGGAACGGATTATCATGAATTTGAGCGCATCAACAACGATTTTATGGATGCTTTGCGTGAACGCAAAGAGTTAAAGGGATTGTTTACGTTCTACGCTGCCAACTATCCGCAGTACGAGCTAAAAATCAACAACAAGGCTGCCATGCAGAAAGGGGTCTCCATAGGTAAGGCTATGGAAAACTTGAATATTCTCATCGGAAGTACCTACGAACAGGGCTTTATCCGATTCGGAAGGTTTTTTAAAGTGTACACACAAGCAGCTCCCGAATACCGAGCACTTCCATCTGATCTTGCAAAACTTTTTGTGAAAAATGAAGAAGGTGAGATGGTGCCCTATTCCGCATTCATGACTATGGAAAAACGATTGGGCCCCAATGAGATCACAAGGTACAACTTGTACAATTCTGCTGCCATTCGTGGTTTACCGGCCTCTGGGTTTACCAGTGGCGATGCCATTAAGGCCATCGAGGAAGTTGCCGAACAAACCTTGCCAAGAGGATATGATATCGCTTGGGAGGGACTATCGTATGACGAAGCACAGCGTGGAAATGAATCGCTATACATTTTTATAGTCGTACTCATCTTCGTGTACCTCGTTTTGGCCGCACAGTACGAAAGTTTCTTGTTGCCTTTAGCGGTTATCCTGTCGCTTCCCGTCGGTATTTTTGGTTCCTTTTTCCTCTTGAAGGCGATGGGGTTGGCCAATGATGTATATGCCCAGATCGGAATTATCATGTTGGTGGGATTGCTGGGTAAAAATGCCGTATTGATCGTAGAGTTTGCCGTACAAAAGCGTCGCGAAGGTTCTACCATACTCGATGCCGCCATTGAAGGTGCCAGACAGCGTTTCCGTCCAATTTTGATGACATCCTTTGCATTTATTGCCGGGTTGATACCCTTGGTAATTGCAACAGGAGCAGGTGCCATAGGAAATAAGACTATTGGTGGTTCTGCAATGGGAGGTATGATCGTGGGTACGCTTTTCGGTGTTTTGTTGATTCCTGGTCTATATTACGTTTTTGCAAAAATGGCCGATGGCAAGAGTTTAATCAAGGATCAACACGACGAACCCATGTCCGAAGAGTTTTTCCATAGGAACGATACGGTGTTCCGACTTAAGGCACGCCTGCGTCTGATGAATAAACGTTTGAAAAAAATGACGACTCCAAAAAATGGAAATAAGAATAAAAAAGGCAACCAAGATGAAGCATAGCAAATCACTTTTAGTTGGAATTATTATGATGGTGGGCCTATATTCCTGTGTACCCACTCGCGAGATAAGGGACGAGAACGTATCTGTCCCGGAGTCCTATCAAAATCAATATTCAGACACCACGAATACCGGTTTGGTAGAATGGAGGTCTTTCTTTAAAGACCCAAACCTTGTTGCTTTGATAGATTCGGCCTTGGTGAAAAACCAAGAGTTGAATATTATGCTGCAACAGGTCGATATGGCGAAGAACAGAATTCAGGCCAAGAAAGGTGAGTATTTGCCCTTCGTCAACCTTCAAGCTGGTGCCGAAGTTGAGAAAGTAGGGGAGTACACCCGAAATGGAGCCGTGGAGAAAAACCTTGAGGTGAAGGAAGGCGAAGAGTTCCCCGAACCCCTGACCAATTATATGGTCGGGGCCTTCGCCACATGGGAACTCGATGTCTGGAAGAAGCTCCGTAATGAGAAGAAAGCAGCTGTATATGAATATTTATCCAGTGTTGAAGGCAGGAATTTTATGGTGACCAATCTCGTTGCGGAAATCGCTGATTCATATTATGAATTGATGGCATTGGACAATCAAATGGCGATAATTGACCAAAACCTAGAGATTCAGCAGAATGCATTGCGTATGGTAAAATTGCAAAAGCAGGCCGCTCGTGCCACGGAATTGGCAGTGAAGCGTTTTCAGGCAGAGGTGATGAAAAACCAAAGCCATAAGTATGAGATTCAGCAGGAAATTGTGGAAGTGGAGAACCGATTGAATTTTTTGATTGGTCGTTCACCGCAGCATATTCAGCGGACATCCGATAATTTTATCGATGCACCGATCGATACCATTTATGCCGGAATACCTTCCCAATTGTTGCAGAATCGTCCCGATGTACGTAGTGCTGAGTTTGAATTGGCAGCGGCCAAGTTGGATACAAAAGCTGCCAAAGCCAATTTCTATCCGCAATTTACCATTAAGGCAGGGTTGGGGTTGGAAGCTTTTGATACCAAATATTTGACCACTACGCCCGAATCCGTATTGTATTCGGCCATTGGTGATATGGTAGCTCCCTTGATCAACAGAAATGCAATAAAGGCACAGTATAAGAACGCTACTGCTCGACAGTTACAAGCGGTTTATGAGTATGAAAAGGCCATTTTGAACGCTTACATAGAAGTGGCCAACCAATTGTCCAACATCGACAACCTTAAAAAGAGCTATGATCTAAAAGAAGGTCAGGTACAAGCTTTAACGGAATCCATAGACCTCTCTACACGTTTGTTCCAATCTGCAAGGGTGGAATATATCGAAGTGCTTCTGGCACAGCGTGAGGCGTTGGAATCTCGAATGGAATTGGTGGAAACCAAAAAAGACCAGTTGTTGGCCCAGGTAAATATGTACCGCGCCTTGGGCGGCGGCTGGAATTAAGTCCCAAATCGATAGCTTTACCTGCTGTCTTGGCTATTGATTTACCCAAAAGGAAGCCCGGTTTACAATTGTAAATCGGGCTTCTGATTTTTTGATGGTTTATTTCGTAGCTATATCGTTCAGGGCTTGATAAAGCTCGAACAACACTGGATTTTTAAATTCATTGTTCCAAAGGACGACAATACGTTCGTTGTCAATAAAACGAAGTGCATAACTGGAGGTTCCAGCCGCAGCGCCACCATGACTGACCGTTGCAGCAAACTGATTTTCCATATACGGGAAATCGATCAGGCTAAAACCATAGCCGTATGGACTTTGGTGAGGCCCCCATCCGCTTTTAGCTTCTTCGGGCAGAGAATGGGGCTGAAATGCGAGAGCCCAAGACTGTTTTGAAATCAATTTATCCGTTCCTACGGCCATCATAAATTTGTGTAAGTCCTGCAAGGTGGTTTTTTCCCCACCAGGACCTGTAAAATCAAGTTCTTTTGCAGGTAGCAGTGGCTCGCCTGTTTCAAGATAATAAACGGGCATGCTTGGCCCATAAATCGGAGCGGACCAATATGTGTCCGACATATGCAGGGGCTTAAAGATTTTTTCCTGTAAAATGGCATTGTATTCATCCCCCAAATGAGCCATTATAATTTCAGAAAGAAGCACATATCCTGTATTGCTGTATAAAAAAGCTGTCCCAGGCTCGAAGGCCAACGCTGTTTTTGCAATTTTTTGCTCCAGAATACTCCTTTGGCTTTTTTGGTCGTGCTCCGCTTTCGCTCTTTCCTCATAAACTTGACTCGAGAACCCTGAACGATGGCTCAATAGATCATGTATGGTAATTTTATCGGCCATGTTATGCTTGAACCATGGAAGGTGTTTGGAGATTGGGTCTCTCAAAGACATTTTTTCTTCTTCGAGCAGTTGTAAGATCAATACGGCCGTAAACATTTTGCCCACGCTTGCATCCCAGAATCGCATTTTAGGGGAGTTGGGAATGTTCAGGCTACGGTCTGCCAATCCGAATGCTCCCTCGTAAATAACGGTTTCCCCCTCGGCGACCAATAGCGCACCGTGTGTTTTTCCTTCATCAAAAAGTTGTTTGGCAAAGGCCTCGATTTTGGGCGCATCCTCTTTGGTAAGTTGACCAAAACTTACGGACACGATAAAAAGACAATAAACACATATGAAATAGTTGACTCTCATCTTCAAGTTTAATGATTTATGGGTTCTTGTGATTGTCGATTTGTGTTTGGGACAGTCCCAAAAACTCAGCGGCATTGTCATAAAAAATATCCTCTTTTTGTTCCAGTGTCAGAAATTCTGCGGAATTGATGGCGTCCACCGCAATATCGATGGTCTCGGGCCAAACCATTTGATCGGTACCAAACATGATTCTGTTACCGAAACCTGAATCCACCAAACCTTTAATGAAGTTATGGAACTCCGCTTTGGGCAATACCCAGTCAATCGCGGCCACATCCAAATACAATTGCGGATGCATGTAAAGCATGGCTTTCATATCCTCCAAATAGGGCCATCCACCGTGCATTACATAAACCTTGAGGTTCGGATGGGCAACCAATACGTCCTCTAACTGTTTTGGGTTGGCATTTTTCACCCTGATTTCACTCATTCCCAAATGATAAAGTCCTCCAGGAGGTCCTCCTGGCATAATATGGAAGCCTACGGGCAGATTCGCTTTTTCGGCCAAATCGAACAAGGGTTCAAGTGAGGCATCATCTGCGGTAACACCGCCGTAAAACGGATTTAGTTCACCAATGGCTACCAATTCCCCTTTTTCGGCCATCGTTTTCAACTGTTCAAGAGGCATATTTCGTCCACTTACCAGAATACGTTCTGGATCGTCCTGTTTCCATAATTGCCCATCGGAGGTCAGCGCCAGCACAATGTTGTGCTCATCCATTTTTTTAAAGGTTTCCATCTTTAGCTGTTCGGGTGTTTTCACGCCCTTGTACATTTCATTTTTCAATGGATTTGGATGGTCCATACCGAACATCATACCGCCTAATTCTTGATTGTAGGCGTGCAGGTGCATATCTATTATGGGGCCTGTGTATTTTTGGGAGTGCAGGGTTCCCCAAAAGAAGAATAGTACCAACCCGATTAAAATTTTCTTCATGATTTGATGAACTAGTCGTTGAGTGCAACCAAGGTATCCAATTCAGAAATTATGTAATTGTAAAAATCCGAACTCTTTGATTTGAAACGTAAGAACTCGGAAGGGGAAATTCCGCCAAATTCCCTAAAATCTTTAATGAAATGTGCCTGGTCAAAATAACCGCATGCATAGGAAATCTCGGTCAAAGAGCTATTCGAATCGCTTGAAAGCAATTGAGTGGCCTTGTTGAAGCGAATGATCTTTCGGTAATATGCAGGACTCATTCCGATATGTTTTTTGAACAACTTTTGCAGTCCTCGATTGGAAATACAAAGGGACTGACTCAACGTATCAATGGAGATGGAGTTTTCCGAATTCAAAAGTTGCAGTGCGTAGGGGAGCCTGGGGTCAACTTCGGGAAATCCCATTTTTTTGCTGATGAATATTTCCAGCAAGGAAAACTTCTCTCCAATGGATTTGCATTCTCTAAGTTGATTGGAGACTCTTTTAATCTCGCTTGCAGGAAAAATGATATCCAACTCGCTCAACGTGTCCAGTAACTCAAAAGCGGGTATTTTTTTTAAATAGGAAAGGCCGTAGCTACTAAATTGAATGGTCATGAACTTCATTCCAGCATATGGTTTAAAGAACACCGTGGAGCTGCAGGAGGTATAAATGGAATGGGCCGATGAGGTTTTGTTTACAAGTATCTGCTCATCCAACGAAAACAGGATGTTTGTAGTGGCATTGGGGAAGATGGCCGTATGTCCCTCTACCATATCTTCATGAGTCAACTCCACATAGCTCATAAACTTTACGACCTGTGAAAGCGCTGGGTTTTTGGGTATGTGGAGTTGTTGGATCATACGTTACTCTACCATGGTGGTATCTAGGGTCTGAGTAGGCATCGGTAATTCGGTGACGGGAGCGTCCCAGACCACTTTCCATTCCCCGTCCAATTTTTCCCAAAGCACCAAATAATTGCCTTCGTCTTCCATAGCGGGGATAGGAGAGGTTTCGTTTGGCGTAAAGGTCATGGTATATTTTCCGTATTCCATGGCCAAATCTCCACTGGCCTTCACTTCTTGCGTGTTAAGGTCGAATTCCCATGTTCCAAATTGAATGTGCTGTTTCCAAGCGGCTTTATAGTTCTCGACCCCGATAACAGCAGGTTGGTTGGGCATAAACTGGATACTGTTGTCGGCGAAATGTACGGCTGCTGAGTCGATCATGCCCGAGGCATAAAATCCTTCGATTTTCTCATTCTTTTCTTCAATGATTTTTTGAATTTCAGATGAATATGCTTTTCCCGACATTGGTTCAGGGGTGGGTTGCTCACAACTGGCGGCAAAAACAATCATCAGTAATGTGGTAATGCCAAATACGAATTGATGTTTCATAATGATATAGTTAATGGGTTATTTGATATTCAATCCTTGGGCAGCCTTAAAAATCTGGCTGCGTTGTTGTAAAAGATATCCGCTTTCTGTTCGTACGTCAGAAAATCGGCATCATTTATAATCGCGATGGATTCTTCTATCAATTCTGGCCAAATAATCATATCCGACCCGAACATGATGCGTTTGCCAAACCCAGCATCCACCAACTTTTTTAAATGGCTTTGGTAAAAATATTCTCTGGGGTAGCACCATTGTATGCCTCCCAAGTCTACATAAATTTGAGGGTAATGGTACATCATGGCAATAAGTTCGTCAATGAACGGTTCACCATAATGCGCTATGGATATTCGCATTTTAGGATAGCTTTTCAGCACTTCTTCCAGAAGCAATGGGTTGGAATGGGCAACTTGGTATTCTGGATTCAGAAATAAAGGCGTCCCTGGAAGACCACTTCCCATGTGAAGCAAAACGGGAACATCCATCTCTTCTGCCAATGCATAATAAGGAAACATTTTTGGGTCGTTGGGTGCAATACCACCATATTGATTGCTGATTTCGCCCAATACTTTCAGTCCTTCAGTTTCTACCAACGATTGCAAGCTGTCCACGGGAATATTGTCCCGATTGATTCGAAATTGGATTCCTCGGATAAACTGATCGGGAAAATGACCCATCAATTTTTTGGTTGCGGGAAGGCTACCGCTTGTTATGGCCGTAATCTTATATTTTTCGACCTGATTGCTCAGCCTTTCCACATACTCCTCATAGGTAACGGGAGACCAATAGGGGTTTTCGCAATCGGGATTTGCCGCTTTGCCCCAAAACACATCCCCAAAATCATTCTGGGGGTCAAAATGTTGAACAATGGTGGATAGGGGAGTGCACATCGCCATAGGTTCTGGCGACAGTTCATTTTCCTCCAATGCATGGAGGTGCATGTCGATTATTGGGCCTTGGTAGGCTTTTTGTTCACTTGATTCGCTCTTTTTGTTTGTACTGGGGGAACATCCTAAAAAACAAATACAAACTGCAAGAAACAGGTTGTTTTTCACAGATACTTTCATTGTCAGAATGTTTGTAAACAGGGGGTTAAATTATTCTATGACCAACGACGATGCAAGCTCCCTGAACAACTTCCATTCGCCATTTTTATCTTTTTTCATGATCACCAAAAAAGTGTCCTCCATTTCGTGGACAATTCCATTCACATCGGTATAATAAACAGAACTTACCCCAAAATCGTAGGCCATGGTATCCGATAATATCACGGTTTCCTTGGGGTTCATTTTTATACTGTCGTAACGGAATTTGTTTCCATGTTCTTCCCTTAGCTTCCGATAGGCAATCCAGTCTTCGCTCCCTGGGCCAATGGAAATCATATCATCCGTTGTGAACTTTCCCAGATCTCCGTACCGTTTTTCCTTTACTGTTTGTTCGAATGATTTTCGAACCTGCTCGATTTTCGCCAACTCTGCTTTCACATCAATTTCGAGGGTCTGTGCGGGCTCAACAACGACCTTGTTCTGTTTTTCTCCACAAGAAATCGTTGCGCATAGGAATAAAAGAACTATTGATTTTTTCATGGGTGTTTATTTACTCTCCCTCTTTGTACTTCTCAAACCATGCCAACACGGCAGCTATTTTGGCAATCAAATTACTCGGTTTGTTGGCAATACCGTGCGAAGCACCTGGAATACGGACCATGGCCGTTTCCACGTTCTCCAATTTTAACGCCGCATAAAACTGTTCCGATTCGGCAATGGGGGTTCGGTAATCTTCTTCACCTGTTAATAGCATGGTCGGGGTGGTCGCATTGCCCACGTAAGTAAGGGGGGAGCGTCTCATATAGTTTTCTGGGTCTTCCCAAGGCTTTTTTCCGAACCAATATTTGGAGAAAAATTGAACTCCATCGGCATAGAGCACAAAACTGGTCCAGTTGATGACAGGTTTGGCGACCACCGCAGCCTTAAATCTATCTGTTTTCCCAACAATCCAAGCGGTGAGTACACCACCACCTGAACCTCCAGTTACAAACAGGTTGTCTTCGTCCACGTAGCCTTTCTCCAAAAGGGCGTCTACGCCCGACATCAAATCTTCGTAATCGTGGTTGGGATAGTCATGATGTATCAGGTTTCCAAATTCCTCACCATAGCTGGTACTTCCGCGGGGATTGGTATAAAGTACCACATAACCCTCAGCTGCGTATGCTTGGATTTCAGCCGAATAGACCGCACCGTAGCTTGTAAAGGGACCACCGTGAATTTCTAAAATCATCGGATATTTTTTGGATGGATCAAAATCTGGGGGCGTTACCACCCAACCCTGTATTTTACGCTGATCATAGGAGGACTCCCACCACATTTCTTCGACTTTGCCCAATTTTTTGAAAGAGAACAAATCATCGTTCACTGCAGTCAAACGTTTTGAACTTTTGGTGTCTGCCACACCCAAATCCGAAGGATGACTTGTATCACCTAAGGTATAGGCAAACTTGTTATTGGTGGATGCGGAGAAACTTGCAGCATTATAGGGCCTTCCCAAGGATAGACCTCCCAATCCGTACGTAATATCGCTCACTTTTCCCGATAGCTCTATGGAGGCCAACTTGCCCATCCCTTTATCGGTATATATAAAATGAAGTCCATTGCCCTTACTGTTCCAAGCCATATCCTCTACATCTCTATCAAAATCCCCAGAAATCAGCTGGGAATCGGAACCATCGGCATTCATCACATACAATTGGGTGAGCTGGTAACCTTGCAAACGGTCATCGTAACCCAAATAAGCTATTTTGGAGCCGTCAGGAGACAGGATAGGGTTGGAGTCTGGACCATAGCGGTCGGTAAGCGGATTGGTTTCCCCAGTATTTACATTAATCGAGTAGATTTCACTATCTGCAGGTTCAAATTCTTCATCCTTGTGGAAGTTGGCACTAAAATATAAATGGGCGTTGTCGGTTGCCCAAATTGGCCCGCCATGATCAAACTCGGAAAAAGTGAGCTGCTTTGGGGTACCTCCGCTTATTGGCAAAGTGAACAACTGTGAATTGCCTCCTTTGTAGTATCCTGCACCATCGCCGCGATAGTTCATTTTATCAATGTATTTGGGCGGTTCGTTCCATTTGGCACCTTCGGGCTTGCCAGGCATTTTTATGATGGATTTATTGGCTTCGGGCACAAACATGTTGAAGGCCACATGTGTATCGTCATGCGACCAAGAAACGGAACCTGGCGATTGTGGTGTGTTGGTCAGGGCCATCGTTTCCTTGGTATCCAACCACATCAGGTAGAGTTTCATTTTATCGTCCGCCATGTTGGACTTGAAAACTATCTTTTTGCCATCGTGCGACCATTTTGGGGCAAAATCATTCTGATTGCCCGTGGTCAACGGACGGTTGTTGGAACCATCAAAATTGATGATCCATAAGTTGGAAAGGTTTCGGTCCGTCATCACATCCTTAAAGTTCCGTACGTAGATGATTTTTGAGCCATCAGGAGAAATCTGGGGGTCCGAGACATATTCCATATTGAAGATGTCCAAAAGCTCCAGATTGGACTGTACTTGACCAAAGACTAAAGGGTTTATGGCCACAAGAAGCAGCAAAGTGATGCGTAATTTTTTCATGAGGTTGGTTATTTAGTTTCCTAAAAATAAGCAAATTATCCCATGCTGGGACATCCCGATGAAAAAGTAGGTGAATTAATAGGTAGTGGTCATGTCTTGGTCCACACAAATAATGAAATCGGCGATATTCTGGTTTTCCTGCTCTAAGGTGTGTACGTCTTCCTGCGTTACCGTGGACAAGGTAGCGTATTCCAAATTGGGCCGTTGTAATTTTAGATACCACAGGATACCCTCATAGTTGTTGGAATGGTATGCTCCATTATAATGCAGGAACAGGGCTCCCTCTTTATAGTTTTCAAGAATAAAATGGGCCATGGTGGCGTCTTTCAATGCTTGTGCCATTGCAAGTGAAGGTGTTGCATGTTCCCCCATCATTTTGAGCATGTTGCGATACCCAGGTAATTCGGGGTCGTAGGTTATGGGCAAGGGGGCAATCCATCTTTTTTCTTCTTGTGACAAGGTGTCCAGTGCTTGGAACCCCCCACCTTTATAGACCAAACTGGCATAGCGTCTTGGCACGTTGGATGCCACAAAAACCAAACTGCTATCCTTCGCAAAGTCCACCAAAGGGGCATAATCGGTCTTGTGGTTGTTCCATAACCTAGCGGTGGAATCCAAAGCCTTGTAGTCTATTTTGCCCGATAAATAATCGTTGAGTTCGTCTTGGTTGTCTGCTTCTATCATTTCAGCGCCCAGAATAAGCTGTCTTTGGCTATGAAGGTCGACTGTAAGCTCGTATTGTAGCCAATGCGCAATGGGATTATTGTGCAGCTCCCCGAACAGCACCATATCCTTTTTCTCCAAAGTATTCAGCATTTTTTTGTAGGAGACCTTTTTTCCTTTGGCGTTGTAGATTACATAGGGTTGTTTTTGAGCTGTTGCGGTCAAAAATGTCAACACGAAGGTGAATAGGAAGAGCGATTTTTTCATTTCCACCAGCCTTTATGTTTCCTCAAATAGACTATTTGCCCTAAGTGATAACCTGTATGGGCGCTCATGTTGATAATTTCCTCGCTCCACTCTTTTGTTTTGATGTCGTTCGATTTTTCAACGGAAACTTCCCACTCACTTTGTATGCTGTCCAATCGTTTCAATGTTTTGAGCCATTCCTCCTCAGTAGGGGTTTGAAAAGTATCTTCATTTACAACCTCTTGGTCTGGAATCTCCAAACCCTTGAACGACCTCAAATTCATTTCGTTCCAAAAAGCGATGTGGGAAATCAACTCGGCTATGGAATGATTGGTTGTACTGTCTTTCCAAATGGCTTGTTCATATGTCAAACCTTCAAGAGCAACACTTGTGGGAGCAAACCATTCCTCATTGGTGTGCGTATTTTGTAATTGAGCTTTTACCAAACGTTTTAATTCCTCGTCCTCTTTCTTTTGAGAGCAGGATAGAACAAATCCGATTAAAAAAAGAAACACCCAACTTTTTCCGGACATATGCTTTGCTGATTAATTTATCGTTCCCACTCCGTATGGAAAATACCTTCACGGTCCAAACGCTCGTACGTATGCGACCCAAAGTAGTCACGCTGTGCCTGTATCAAGTTCAATGGCAAACGACTACTGGTGTATGCATCAAAATAGGTGAGGGCATTGGACAATCCTGGCAATGGAATGCCATTCGCCGCCCCATAACTTACCAAATCCCTTGCGGCATCCACCGTGCTTTGCACTTTTTCCACAAAAGACGGGGAGAGCAATAGGTTCTGTAAATCCTTATCAGCTTGGTAGGCATCGGTAATATCGGCCAATAGCGCGGCTCGGATAATACAGCCAGCACGCCATATTTTGGCAATTTCGCCCAGCTCCAGTTCGTAACCGTACTCCTTGGAGGCATCGGCCAATTGGTGCATACCTTGTGCATAGGTGATGATGAAGGCAAAATAGAGTGCCTGCTCCGCTTTTTGGGTAAAATCATCTTTGTCCACGGCAGTTGGGGTAGGGCGGTCGTACAACGCGTCGGCTTTGATGCGTTCATCCTTTAGAGCGGATATTTCCCGCATGCTCACCGCAATATCAATGGTTGGAACGGGAATGCCGAGATCCATGGCGTTTTGTGAGGTCCATTTTCCAGTACCCTTCTGCTTGGCCTTGTCCAAAATCATATCGACAAGGTCGTTGTCCGTCAATTCATCTTTTTGTTCAAATATTTCGGAGGTGATTTCTACCAAAAAGGACTGTAGGCGACCTTCATTCCAGTCGGAATAGGTTTTGTGGAGCTCATTGTTGGTAAGTCCGCCCGCTTTTTTGAGCAGGTCGTAAATCTCGGAGGTCAACTGCATCAAACCGTATTCGATGCCATTGTGTACCATTTTTACGTAGTTCCCTGCCGATTTCGGGCCCAAATACGCCACGCAGGGTTCTCCTTCGTATTTGGCCGAAACAGCTTCAAAAATAGGCTTTACATGTTGGTAGGCTTCCTTGGATCCGCCTGGCATAATGCTTGGTCCTTTTCGGGCACCTTCGGCCCCGCCAGAGACACCAGCGCCAAAAAAGTTGATTCCTTTTTCTTTTAAATACGCTTCGCGACGGTCCGTATCGGTATAAAAGGAGTTTCCTCCATCAATAATAATATCGCCTTGGTCCAAATGCGGCAATAGCCCTTCGATTACGCTGTCCACTATTTTTCCGGCAGGTACCAGCAACATGATTTTTCTGGGAGTCGTCAACGACTCTACAAATGTTTTAACATCGGAAGTGGCGTTCACTTTGTCAGTATTGCCGCCTTCTTTGATCAATGCGCTTACTTTTTCTTCATCCAAATCATTTCCGAATGCTGTAAATCCGTTATCGGCAACATTCAAAATAAAATTACGTCCCATTACTCCAAGGCCCACAAGGCCAAAATCATACGTGTCTGCCATTCTAATTTTTTCTTCTTCTTAGGTGTTAAGACATCACTAAGGTTGATGTTTCTTGAATTACGAACCTAAAATAAACCTTATATTCGTGATGCTCAAAAATATTGACGTCATATTGAAATCAATGTGCCAATAGGAGTGTAAACTCGCCAGAAAACGAAAAAACTATGAAAAAGACCGATAATCAGATGCTCGTTATTTTTGGGGCATCGGGTGATTTGACTGCTAGAAAACTTATACCTTCCTTATTCAATCTATACTTGGCAAAACAACTGCCAGAAAATTTCGTGGTACTCGGTGTTAGCCGTAGCAACCTTTCCGATGAAGCTTTTCGTGACAGGGTGGTTTATGAAAGCAAGTATTTAAAGGAAAAGACCAAGAATTTGGATGACTCCAAGGTGAAAGGCTTTGCCGATAAGCTCTATTATGAGGATTTGGGCGACAGCTACGATACGGATTATGGCCCTTTGAGAAAACGGGTAGAGGCATTGAAAGAAAAACACGATACCTCGGGAAACATAATCTACTACCTTTCCACTCCGCCGACCTTGTACGAGACGGTTTCCCACAATCTTTCGGATGCGGGGATGAATACACAGAACAATGGATGGAAGCGCTTAATCGTGGAAAAACCATTTGGCTATAGCTTAGAGACGGCCCAAAAATTAAACAAAGGACTGCACAAATATTTTAAGGAGCATCAGATTTACCGAATAGATCATTACCTCGGAAAAGAGACCGTGCAGAACCTCTTGGTGACCCGATTCTCCAACAGCATTTTTGAACCGCTCTGGAACCGAAATTACATTCAGCGGGTCGAGGTGACCAATGCGGAAAGTGTTGGGGTGGAGAAGCGCGGTGGCTATTATGATAAATCCGGGGCCCTACGGGATATGTTCCAAAACCATTTGCTACAGATTGTTTCGTTGGTGGTGATGGAACCACCTATTGGAGCGGATGCGGAAGAAATCAGGAACGAAAAAGTGAAGGCCCTTAAATCGTTGCGTGTTATGACGGACGAGAAGGAGCTTTTTGACAATACCATTAGAGCACAATATGTTGCATCCAAAGTGGATGGCGAAGAGGTGAAAGGTTATCGCGAAGAGGATGGGGTCGACCCCAATTCTACCACGGAGACCTATGCTGCCATCAAATTTTATGTGGACAATTGGCGCTGGCACGGGGTTCCGTTTTATGTAAGAACTGCCAAACGGATGCCCACCAAGGTAACGGAAATTGTGATTCACTTTAAAAAACCGCACCATCAAATTTTTAAGGGTTCCGAAATGCAGGAAATGGACAATAAATTGATTATCCGCATACAACCTGATGAAGGTATTTTGATTAAGTTTGGTGTAAAAGTTCCCGGTCAAGGCTTTAAGGTGGAGCGGGCCAATTTGGATTTTTATTATGCCAACTTGGCCGAAACCTATGTGATGGAAGCCTATGAACGCTTGTTGTTGGATGCCATGCAAGGCGATGCCACCCTCTATGCGCGGGCCGATGAGGTGGAGGCTGCTTGGGAATTTGTGGACCCGATTTTGAACTACTGGAACAGTGGTGAAGATGTGCGAATGTACGGTTATGCCGCAGGAGCCTGGGGTCCTGAAAACGCAGATGATTTGATTGAGGATGATGGATATTGGAGAAACCCTTCGGAGAACTTGGCAGATGACCCTGGTTATTGTGTGATTTGCTAGTATTTAGGAGCCAGGAGTCAGGAGTCAGGAAAAAATATATCAGTTCGAGCGCCCGCCTGCGGCAGGCAGGCAGTCGAGAACAACTAATTAATTCAAAATGGATTTAAAAATATATAAGGATAAACAAGAGGTGGCTGAGCAATTTTCCAGCTATTTTGTAGATCAATTGAAAGATAAAGCTGCTTTTCATGTGGCATTGTCTGGAGGAAGCACCCCAAAAATCGTTTTTGATGTGTTGGCCGAGAATTTTTCGGATAAAGTGGATTGGAGCAAAGTACATTTTTATTGGGGCGACGAGCGTTGTGTGTCGCCTTCGGATGATGAGAGCAACTATAAAATGACGGTGGAGCACCTTTTTTCCAAGATTAATGTGCCCGAAGCTAACATCCATAGAATTTTGGGTGAAAAAGACCCCGTTAACGAGGCTATGCGCTATGGCAATCTTCTTGAAATAAATTTGGACAGGGTTGATGATGTACCTCAATTTGATTTGTTGATCTTGGGAATGGGCGATGATGGCCATACAGCCTCCATCTTCCCGCACGAAATCGATTTGTGGGATTCCGAGGAACATTGCGTAGTGGCAACGCACCCCGATTCAGGACAAAAACGGGTCTCTATAAACGGGAAAGTCATCAACACGTCCAAAGAAGTGGCTTTTTTGGTCACGGGAGCATCCAAAGCCGAAAAGGTGGAAGCGGTTATTGAAAAAACCGAAGGTTCCGATGCCTATCCTGCATCCTTGGTCAATCCAATATCAGGGAATTTAGTGTGGTTTTTGGATGAGGAGGCAGCAGCAAAACTTAATCAAAATCCATCTTAACGTTTTCGCCCTGTAAAAATTCCAAATACTCGTTTACTTTAAAGTTGTTGGACTCATATTTGCTATCCCGCTTAAAGGCGGATTGCTTACGCTCCTTGCTTCGTGCGAAACGACGAATATCCTGCTTGGTCTTTAGTATAAGCCCTGGAACTGTTTTGTTCTTTCCATCCTTTCCTTTGGCCACCATGGTAAAATAGGAGGAATTGCAATGTTTTACCTCTCCTGTGGTTATATTTTCCGATTCAACCCGTACGCCTACAACCATAGAAGTTTTCCCAGTATAGTTGATGGATGCTTTTAGTGTGGCCAGTTCACCCACTTCAATGGGGTTTAGAAAGTCCACCCGATTTACAGAAGCGGTCACACAATAACTTTGTGAATGTTTTGAGGCACAGGCAAAGGCTATTTGGTCCATAAGATTGAGAATGTGCCCACCGTGCACCTTGCCACCAAAATTGGAGTGGGAGGGCAGCATAAGTTCGGTGATGGAAACCCTACTTTCTCGGGATGATTTGAATTTTTTCATATGTTGTTGGGGTTTTTCATATATCTATTTCCTGGGAGGGAAATTGTTTTCCCCTCTTTTTAGAGGGACTAGGGGTGTGTTATCTAATTCCTAAAAATCGGTGATTTTTCAGACTTTACTTCTGTGATAAAATATTTGGTGTCGCCCAACCAGAAAAAGGTGGCGTAGCGCTCTTTGTAGGTGACCTTGATGTACTGCCCCTGGAATTCCTTCATTTTCTCCACAATTTCCTTTTCACTGTCCTCCACGGAGAACGAAAACACATTGGTGCCAGATAGCCCTTGGCTGATCTGTCCTTCCCATGTCTTGACCAAAACCCCTTTTCTACTGAATTTAATGAGTTCCCCAGAACGATAACCCTCACTGTAGGGCACATAATAGATAAAGGCAAAATACCCTGCAAAACCAACTAGAATGGCAGCGATAAAAATGATCAGGAATTTTTTCATGGTAGTGTTTTCTAATTGAGTTCTTCAAAATCGTCATCCAATGCACGTTTGAGCAATTTATCGTCTATGCTCTTACTGGCCTTGGCTCCCAAGGATTTAAGTTTTTCAACTCGTTTGATCAAGTTGCCGCGCCCTGTTAGCTTTTTCATTGTGCTTTGATAGGTGTTTTGTACTGTTCCAATCTGATTGCCGATCTTCAAAAGCTCATCGGTTAAATTGGTAAAGGAATCGTACAGTTTGCCCGCCTCAGTGGCAATTTCAATGGCAAATCGCTTTTGTTTGTCGTTTTTCCAGAGATTGTCAACCAACTTTAAGGCAGCCAAAAGCGTAGATGGGGTAACAATGATCACGTCTTTTACAAATGCATCTTCGTACAAATTGGGCTCAAATGCCGAGGCAATCGCAAAAGCAGGCTCCGTTGGTATGAACATAAAGACCGTATCTGGGCTTTCGTCAATCAAGAGTTGATAGTTCTTCTTGCTCAACTCCTCTATATGTCTTTTAATGGAATCTATATGTTGTTTCAGGTAGATTTCCCGTTGTTTTTCATCTTCTTCGGATACGTATCGTTCAAAATGAACAATGGAAACCTTGCTGTCCACAATCATTTTTTTGCCGTCTGGTAAATGGATCAGCACATCGGTCTGGTACCTTTTCCCTTCCTCGTCCTTAAAACTGTCCTGTAGTGTATATTCACGGTCTTTGGTAAGGCCAGATTTCTCTAAAATACGTGTCAAAATCACCTCGCCCCAGTTCCCTTGCATTTTGCTATCACCTTTTAAAGCTTTGGTCAAGTTCTCCGCCTCTTGAGTAATTTTAAGGTTTTGACTGCGTAAATCCAACAATTGTTGTTTTAAAGCAGCGTGCAGACCAAAATTTTCCTGCTGGGATTTCACTACTTTTTCCTCAAACTCCTTGATTTTTTTATTGAGCGGGTCCAGTATGTTGTCGATATTTTCTTTGTTGCTCTTTGTGAACTTTTCGCTTTTCTCGTCAAGAATCTTATTGGCCAGGTTTTCAAATTCTTTGGTGAATTTCTCTTGAAGTTTTTCCAGTTCCTGTTTTTGCTCCAAGAGTTTTTCTTCCAGATTGTCCGATTTGGATTCTTCTTTGGCCAGAGCGATTTCAATTTCAGATTTCCTGCTTTGAATCTCTTTTATTTCCTCTTTCAGTGAGGACTCTGTTTTTCTAAATTCGATTTCCTTGCTTTCCCAAACACTCTCTGTTGACTTGGTCTTTAGTTTTTGAATGTACACCCCCACAAAGAGACCTATGCCCAATGTGATGATGAATCCTATAATGATGTAGATAAGTTCTGCGCCCATTAAAAAATTTCTGAAGGATAAAGATAACGGATTATAAAGATAAAAATGCCATTTCAGTGAAAGCAGAAATCCACAATATTGTTCATTAAATTAGGTGTGCCAACTGCAATTCGACTACGCTCAGTGCCCGTTGGAGCGCAGAGATTTTACTTATTCACTTTAAAAGAACCCGTTTTAGCATCAAACTGCACCATTTCCGAAGGGAATAATTTGTCGAAGTGTTTTTCTTCGATGAGTTGACAAGGGTCTCCGAAGGGGTGGTTCTTTCCGTCCAAGATCAATATGCGGTCGCATAACTGAATGGCCAGTTCAATTTCGTGCGTGGTGAACAGGATGGTTTTTTGTTTATCGTGCGCCAATGCTTGCAGCATTTTTAAAATCTGCACTTTGTGATAGAGGTCCAAATGCGTGGTGGGTTCATCCAAGAGGATCAACGAAGTGTCCTGGGCCATGGCCCGCGCCACCAACACCCGTTGTAACTGACCATCACTGAGTTCGTGGCATTTGTTGTTACGGAGATCGTTCAGCAAAAAGGAATCCAAACTTGTCTGAATCTGTTGCTTATCTTCCTGTGTCAATGTACCGAGCCAGTTGGTGTAAGGCTGTCGTCCAAGGGCAATCAATTCCTGAACCGTGAGATTTTTGGAAGCGGGTTGTTCCGTTAATACCACACTGAGCTCTTTGGAGAGTGCAGTTGAGGTATATTTTTCGAGCGGTTCATCATTCAACAAGATAGTGCCAGAAAGTTTTGCTTGAAATCCGCCCAAAGTGCGCAGCAAGGTAGATTTTCCGATACCGTTAATGCCCACAATACCACAGAGCATTCCAGCTTCCAAATCAAAATTGATGTTTTGTGCTATGGTTTTGGAACCGTACCCAATGGACAAATCGGCAATGGACAATATGTTTTTCTCCGTTTTCATCATCAGAACATCATTTTACGTTTGCGGACCAAGAGCCATATTACCACAGGAGCCCCCACCAATGATGTAATGGCGTTTATGGGCAACACGCTGGCAGAATTGGGCAGTTGCGCCAAGGTGTCGCACAACAGCATTAGAATGGCACCGCACAGCATCACGGCGGGAATCAACACTTTGTGTTCCATGGTATCGAAAATCTGTCTGGTCAAATGGGGAACGGCCAAACCTACAAAAGCAATGGGTCCTGCAAATGCGGTGATTCCGCCTGCCAACAATCCAGTCGCGATTATAATGGTCATTCTAGATTTTTTCAAGGAGACCCCCAAACTTCGTGCATAGTTTTCGCCCAAAAGAAAGGCATTCAACGATTTTATCGAGACAATACTCAGTAAAACGCCGACAGCTACGATGCTTCCCAACAAAAACAATTGATTTATGGATAGATTGCCCACGCTTCCGAAGGACCAAAAATTAAACCGTTGCAAATCCTCTGCACTGGAAAAATAGGCCAGAACGCTCACAATCGCAGAAGTGATGCTTCCGAACATTAATCCAATAATGAGTAAGGCCATAGTGTCCTTTACCCGTTGGGCCACGATCATTACTATCAAAAGCACCAAAAAACTACCAAAACTTGAGGCGATGGATAGGGTTATATCACCCAAAAATGATAGGGAGGTGTACCCTGCCAAAATGGATGTACCCATTAAGAGTAAGGCAGCGCCCAAACTGGCTCCCGAACTGATACCCAATACAAAAGGGCCTGCCAAGGGATTTCTGAACAGGGTTTGCATCAAAAGTCCGCTCAAAGCGAGTCCAGCACCCACCAAAATAGAGGTGAATGCCTTTGGTACCCGATAATCCCAGATAATATACTCCCACGAAGCAATTTCAGGACTTTCCCCGAACAGGGTAGACAACATATCGGCAAAAGGTATGGTAACCGACCCCGAACTGATGTTCAAAAGCCACGAACACAGCAAGGCGAGCACCATCAGTAAAAACGAAAACCGATATGTTCGACCTCCTTGCATTTATTGTAACGGTTTGATGAATTGAAGTTTGTGTTGCGGCAATAGTTCGGGATGTAGTATTTTGATGAGGTCTTTCAACACCAGATCGGGCCTATGTGGGGCCGATTCATAAAAAATGAGCCCTCCCGTTTCGCCTTTGTCAATGGCATTGGAAAACACATTTTTGATTTTGAAAGCATCAAACTGTTGATGGTGTGGATTGGCTTCGGCCAATTCGGTATACGTGGTTTCAGCTGACGGATTGAACCAATATTCGGCGTCTTGGGCTTTTTCTAAAACCGATTCCAGACTGAGTCCTATGCTGCCCGTTTCGTTGTTATCGGCCCAAAGATAATCGGCATTGGCATCCTCCAGAAACTTGGCCATCCAGCTTTTCCCGCCTGCTACGTACCATACGTCTTTGTACAGTCCGCCTGTTAAAACCGTGGGTTTGGTCTTTGCTTTTTGGGCCAATTCCTTGGCTTGTAGGTAGGAAGATTCAACTTCTGCAAAAATACTATCGCCCAAGGCCTCTTTTTGAAAGAAAGGTGCAAAGAACTTGATCCATTCCGCTTTTCCCAAAGGGGTGTGTTCTACCCAATCGCCGTTGTAGACCACGGGCGTCCCTGCTTTTTTGATAATGTCGTACGCCTTGTTTTCATTGTTGATGCTAAACCCGACAATAAACTCTGGATTCATGGCGAGCACCATTTCAGTGTTAAGCATGTCGTTCATGCCCAGATTTTGGATTTGCCCGTTTTCCACCAGTTTTCGCGCCTCTGGGGAAGAAATGTAATCCGTATTGGGAAAACCGATCACGGTATTGAGTTCGCCCAATTGTTTTAGGGGCTCAATGTGGGTGGTGGAGGTAAGCACCACTTTTTCAACAGGAGTGCCGATAATGGCATCGTAGGCATCTCTTGGAAAGGACATTGCTATCAATTTTTCCTTCGGAACCAGGGCGTAGGTAAAATTGTCGGCTCCTGGCCACGCGGAGGTGACTTCAACAAGGGTTATATCGCCTTCTTTTTTTACCGTGAAGCCCTTTGCATACGTAATGTTCGATGCTGTTTCTTGAATTTGAACAGGTTGCTGCTTTTTTTCTTGTTTACAACCCGTCAGCGCTACCAGAAGCAATGCCAGTAGTAGAATCAATCGATGTTTTTGTGCCATGGGTCAAAAGTAAGATTATTTAAGTATTTATGGAGTTTAAGGAACCTGATGATTAAAGTCAAAATTGTCATGTCGATCGGAGTCGAGACATTTTAGACCCTTCGACAGCTCCTTCGACAGCTCCTTCGACTGCGCTCAGGATGACGGACGAAAAATCATTGTAAAGAATCGTACAAAAGATTAAACAGATTGATTAGCTTTGGCCCCGAATTTTGGTTCGCACGGAGTTTCCGTGGGATTAAAAGGGAATCCAGTGCAAAACTGGAGCTGTTCCCGCAACTGTAAATGTACGCCAAATCAGTTTTGGCACCTCTAAATGAGGGTGTTGTTTACTACATACCCACTGTCCATTTTTTTTGGATGGGAAGGGCGAACAACATTACATAAGCCAGGAGACCTGCCAAATTCAAACAAACAATGTTAAACTTTCGGGATAAAAGTTTACGTATGCATCACATACTATTCTCCCGTTTATTCAATTAAACGAAATGAAAAAAAATCATTTATGGTTGATTACCGCCCTATTGGCGGGCAAGGGAATTTTTGCGCAAAATGTACAGCAAGATTCACTTAAAGTGCAACAACTGGACGAGGTTGTTGTAAGCGATTCAAAGTTTGAGTTGAAAAGAGAAAACTCTGGAAAAACAGTGATCAAGATCGCTGCTGAAGAAATGCAGCGCAACCAGGGCAGGACGGTTGCGGAAATCATCAACACCAAAAGCGGTATCGAGATTGCAGGTAGCCGCGGTCGTGATGGGGATGTGCTTGGGGTGTATGCGCGTGGTGGCCGTGGACGTCAGGTTTTGATCATTATCGATGGTGTTCGTGTGCAGGATCCATCTACATTTTCTGCAGAGTACGATCTTCGCTTGCTTTCGCCCAATACCATCGAATCCATTGAGATCATTAAAGGAGCGGCAAGTACGCTTTATGGAACCAATGCGGTAACGGCCGTGATCAATATCACAACGAAAAAGAGCTCCGAAAAGAAGATTGCAGGAAATTTTGAAACGAGCGTAGGGACCAATCAAACAGCCGATGACCAGAATTATAATATCGGGAGCATTCAAAATTCTGCGAATGTGAACGGTACTTTGGGCAAGTTCAATTATGGGGTCGATTTTTCCAACCGATATAAGAGTGGGCTCTCTGCCGCGGTGACGCCAGAGAACGAAGAGGACATTTTTTCCCATTACAGCACCAATCTAAAGCTAGGGTATCAGTTTTCGGAAAGTTTTGGGGTTCAGGTTTATGGTAATCAGACCAAGTTCAAGAATGAATATGATGCTTCAATGGCCGAAGCTGATAATTTGGGTGAAAATGAGCAGCAACGCGTAGGTCTGTCATCAGAATTTGACTATGGAAAAGGTTCGGTGCACCTGAATGCAGCTTTCACCGATTATGAATCCGTGGCCAACGACACCTTTGGTGAAAGTATGACCGAAGGAAGTAATTGGGTGTTGGACGTGTACAACAAATACGTTTTTGCCGAAAAGTTCCACACGGTACTTGGGGTGAATTATATAAAGGATGAAGCGATTTTTACAGAGGAAGTGGATTTTACCATTGTTGACCCTTATGCCAATGTGGTCTATGTTTCGGATTTTGGATTGAATTTGAATGCGGGCGCCAGACTGAACAATCACTCCGAATATGGAAACCATTTTGTGTATAATGTGAATCCATCATTTGTGTTTGATACTGAAGAGGGATATGTAAAATTGATGGGGTCGTATGCTACATCGTACATCACACCGAATCTAACGCAATTGTTCGGTGCTTTCGGCGGGAATCCAGAATTGGAGCCTGAAGAAAACGCTACCATTGAAGGAGGTATTGAATTTAAACTCGATAATACTTTCCGAATCAGTACGGTTTATTTTGATAGAAACGAGACGAATGCCATTGGTTACGATGCCAATTTTATGAGCATCAATGTGGCGGATGAAATCGATGCCAACGGAGTAGAGGTGGAGGCTACGTGGTTGCCCTTGAGTAATTTTAGTGTCAACGCCAATTATACCTTCACGGAACGAAAGGGCGACAATGCCATCCGTATTCCCAAGCACAAGGCGAATGTGTCTTTGTGGTATCAATTCTGTGAGAGTACCGATGCGTCATTGACCTACGCTTACACTGGTGAACGTTTTGATACGGATTTTGCTACGTTCTCGGATATTGCCTTGGAACCATTTTCACTGTTGAACTTTTCCATTAGGCACGAACTGATTAAGAATAAATTGAATGTATTCTTGAATGCGGATAATTTGCTGAACGAAGATTATAGGGAGTTGCTCGGATTCACGACCCGAGGACGAAACTTTAGGGTTGGACTCAACCTGAACCTTTAAAAAAGAAAAGCGGCCAATTGGCCGCTTTTTTAATACTTGTTAAATTTCAATGGCTTGTCCAAATACATATTGTCTTTCACGGGAGTGTGCAACCTAGAAGAGGTAAAAGACTCAGCGGGCATTTCCACAGTAAAGTCGATTTTCGCAGAACCACCTGAAATTTCTTGAAGGGCACGGGCCAAGAGCGGCTCGTTTACATCACCCAAAACACCAAGGTTGGTCAAATCTTCACCAAGGGTAATATCTGGAACCAAACCACTGGTGTAATCGTAGAATCCATCTGCATTCTCGTTGCGCCCAACAAGGGGTTGTATTCCCCAACTATTGTTTGGATTAATGTCACCTTCTCTACTGGAAGAATAAAGAAAAGGGAGGTCTTGGTCTGGATCATCGACCAATGTAATGGAAAATTCATTTTTTCCGCGAGTGGTTGTACCAATGTGGATAACATCTATATAAGGTTCAAGGCCGTTCATGACCAATTCGCTTGCCGAAGCAGAACCATTTGTTGCAATAACAAATACTCTATTCAAGTTTAATGAGTTTATAGGGCTGTTAGCAGGAGGCGGAGTGTTGCTTTCAAAATAGTCGGTGAGGGAAGCATCGCTAAATGCTGCTTGGACTTTTGAGTTCCAACGTTGCCTAATATAAACTTCTTGTGTTTTGGTACCATAGATCATACTGGCCAAAAGGCGAGAAGTGTTTACATTGCCACCAGGATTGTAACGCATGTCCAACACCAACTCTGTAGCTCCATCCGTCTTAAATTTTGCAAAAGCATCATTCAAATCTTCATTAAAACTGCTTAAAAAGCGATTGTACATCAAATAAGCAACCTTAGTGCCGTTCACATCCAGAGTTTCCGCAATCAAGATAGGATCTTCTATTTGGTTCTCTATTTTGGTAAGTTGAACTTCTTTATCATTGTTGGAAATAGTTTCGTTTTCAACGGTGGCCATGCCCAAGGTATATGTGCTGTTGTTGCCAAATAAGAGTTCGGTGTAGTTGCTATCTGTCAATTGAATGCCATCTACCCTAGTAAAAAAATCACCTCTTTGTATATCTTTTGTTGATGCATTTGAACCGGGCCAAACGTAAAGTACGTAGCCAAAGACATCGTTGGTGTTTCCAATATAAGACAATCTAAATTCCAGGCCATTACTTTGAGAAATACCAGAGAGGCTGTTTACAAGTTCTTTATAATCTTCGTTAGCAAAACTGAATCGGTCTATGGCAGTTTCTTCCCCAACTATTCTCTCATGATCATTACATATACTGTAGTAAAAATTCTCTGGGTCGGGATAAGATTCCAAAAAAGCTGTGTATTCGGCATTGGTAGAGAACCTATCATCAGCAAGATCGGGAACATCACCCTGCCAAAAATACCAAAGGTTCATGGCCTTCCACATAAAATTTTGGGCAGCCACATCTGCAGTTGGGTCCGGGTCAGGGGTTGGACCAGGTTTAATGCCGTTGTCGTCATTGCTACAGGATGCCAGCAACAAGGACAATCCTAAAAACAGGAAAGAATACTTTTTCATAGCTTAATTTTTACTGAATTTACTCAAATTTTGTTCCAAATTGATTATTGGTGTAGGTTTAGATGAGCATTATCACATCGATAACCATGTAAATTTACCCTGCAAAATAGGGCTATATAAGAAGATGGCAAATTTTTTGTAACAAATTTCGATATGTATCGTCGTGATAGTGTAGACCGATAATTAACAGACTGAACAACAAAACAACCAATGAAACAAGCAGAATTCTTAAATGTGGTTTTACCATTTCAGGATAAACTGTACAGGCTCGCAAAACGCCTGTTGGTTTCCAGGGAAGAAGCGGAGGATGCCACTCAAGAAATTTTGTTGAAGTTATGGTCGAAGAACGAGTCGATGGAGAAGTACAAAAACGTAGAAGCTTTTGCCATGACCATGACCAAAAACTTTTGCTTGGACCGTTTAAAGTCCAAACAAGCGGGAAACCTAAAATTGGTTCACAGCAACTACAGCGACGAAAACACCTCCTTGCAAAAACAGTTGGAGGCCGAGGACAGTGTAAGTTGGATGGAACGTATAATGGAAGACCTGCCAGAACAACAAAAAATGATATTGCAGCTACGGGATGTAGAGCAATACGAGTTCGATGAAATATGCGAGCTATTGGACATGAAACCCACTGCCGTGCGAGTTGCACTGTCGAGGGCCAGAAAAACAGTAAGGGAAGAATTAATAAAAAAACACAACTATGGAATTGGGTAACATAGAAAAGATATTGGAAAAGTATTTCGAGGCCACTGCAACAGTGGGCGAAGAAAGAACATTAAGGGAGTATTTTTCACAAGATGAGGTAGCCCCTCACTTGGAGCAGTACAAACCTATGTTCAACTACTTTTCCATGGCCAAGGAAGAAAAGTACACCAAGCAGGTACCATTAAAACCTAGAGTAAACTATTACAAGTGGCTATCCGTTGCAGCAGCAGTAGTTTTGACCTTTGGCATTTATTTTGGAAGTCAGTATCAAGAAGAACAGCGCTTGGAACAAGAAAAGGCGGAGTACGCCTACGAAGAAACCAAAAAGGCCTTTGAGCTCTTGGCGGAAAATTTTAACAAAGGCACGGAAAAAGTGGCCTATCTAAAAGAGTTTGAAGAAGCAAAACAAAAAATTTACAACAACAATTAAAAAACGTATCAACATGAAAAAGTATATTTTAATCACAGTAATGGCTTTATTGCCTTTGGCAGGGTTTTCACAATCACTTTTTGATAAGTTTGAGGACCTCGACGATGTAACATCCGTAGTGGTGAACAAAAGTATGTTCAATCTGCTCGCAAAAATCGATGTGGAGGTGGATGATCCAGAAGCACGGGATTTTATGGATATTGCCAGCAGCCTAAAAAGCCTAAAGGTGTTTACCACCGAGAACAAGAAAATCGGGGAAGACATGAAATCCTCTGTGGACAGCTACCTAAAATCTTCCAAAATGGAAGAGCTGATGAGGGTAAAGGACAAGGATGCCAACGTAAAGTTCTACATCAAAGAAGGTAGGGATTCCGACCACGTGAGCGAGCTGCTTATGTTCGTTACCGGAATAAACAACGTTGAGGCCAATGGGCATAAATTTGAGACCGTGATTTTATCCCTTACCGGAGATATTGACCTGAACAAAATAAGTTCCTTGACCAAAAAAATGAATTTGCCCGAAGAACTCAACGAAGCTGGCAAGAAGAACTAATCACACTTCGGTTGACAATAATCGGAAGGGAATTGTAACAAAACACAGAAACTCCCAACTTATTATTGTCAATCGATTTTTAGATTTCAAAATCAATCAAAAAAATAGAAAAGATGAAACACATTATTAAAACCGTATTGTTAGCCGGAGCAGTGCTTCTGGCTTCCTGTGCTTCGCAGCCAAGTCTGCAGGAGTATTACGTGGACAACTCGGAGAACCCCAATTTTTTATCCATAGATGTACCTGCCAGTATTCTTAAAATGGACGGGATAGATTTGAACCCGACACAAAAAGAAGCCATTGAATCCTTGAGAAAATTCAACTTATTGGCCTTCAAGAAGAATGCCGATAATGAAGCAGAGTACGAAATTGAAAAGAAAAGAGTTCGAGAGATCCTAAAAGGTGATGACTTTGTGGAACTGATGAAAATCAATTCAAAATACGGAAAAGGAGTCATTAAATATTTGGGCGATGAAGACGCTATCGATGAAGTGATCATTTATGGAGATAGTGAGGATAAAGGCTTTGCCTTGGTAAGAGTACTTGGCAAGAATATGAACCCCGCCCACATTGTCCAATTAATGCAGGCCATCCAAAAATCCGATTACAAAGGTGAGGGACTTGGCGAAATCGGGGACTTTTTAAAGGGCTAAGACCAATCATCATAACTTCAATTAAGGGCGACATTTGTCGTCCTTTTTGTTTTTGGAATGTTTTGAACGAATAAATGAGTGACCTAGTTTAGTATCTTAGTGTCTCATTATAAGAAAACTAACAAAACCAAAACATCATGGAGAAAGCACAAGAATGGTTCGATTATGGGGTTGAACTGGCAAAGGATTTTGGCCCAAAACTGGTAACGGCACTCCTCATTTATCTCGTAGGAATGTGGGTGGTAAAAAAGATAGTTGGGGGAACCCGCACAGTAATGTCCAAAAGTAAGTACGATCAGTCTCTTCAAAAATTCCTACTTAACTTATTTTCTTGGGCCTTAAAAATTTTTCTGATCATAATCGTGATCTCCCGCTTGGGAGTCGATGTCACTACCTTTGCTGCGGTAATCGCTGCGGCCGGCCTTGCCGTGGGACTTGCTCTTCAAGGGTCGCTCTCCAATTTTGCCGGCGGAGTCCTCATCATGATTTTTAAACCCTATAAAATTGATGATCTTATTGAAGCACAGGGTGTTTTGGGCAAGGTAAAGGGCATCGAAATATTTACGACCAAATTGGTAACACCGCAAAACAGACTGGCCATTGTGCCGAACGGGGCCATGGCCAACGGGAACATCATCAATTATACCGCCGAAGGCAAGATAAGGGTGGACACGGTCATAGGTGTGGGATACGGCGAGGATATCAAAAAGACAAAGGAGGTATTGCTAAAGGTGTTGACCTCCAACGACAAAGTACTCACGGACCCTGCGCCCTCGGTAAACGTGATGGAATTGGCTGACAGCTCAGTGAATTTTGCCGTTCGTCCCTTTTGCAAGCCAGAAGATTATTGGGATGTGTATTTCGCCACCCACGAAAATTGTAAAATCGCTCTTGACGAAGCTGGAATCGAAATCCCTTATCCGCACAGAGTTCAGATACAAAAAGAAAGCTGAAAAAGAGTATTGCTTAAAACTTGTTCAAAAAACCTAAACCCCGGTGTAATTCGCTGGGGTTATTTGTTTCAGTTCAGTTTTGATGGCATCCGAAACCTTCAAAGTTTCAATAAAATCGGCAATGGATTTCTGGTTGATTTTCTCGTTGGTACGTGTCAAACCTTTCAAAGCTTCATATGGGTTGGGATAGCCTTCCCTTCTTAAAATTGTCTGGATAGCTTCCGCAACAACGGCCCAATTGTCCTCCAGATCCTGTTCAAACTTGGCTTGGTTCAGCACCAACTTGTTCAAACCCTTTAAAGTGGATTGAAACCCGACAATGGTATGTGCAAAGGGTACTCCCACATTCCTTAAAACGGTACTGTCCGTTAGGTCACGCTGCAAACGGGAAATGGGCAATTTTGCCGATAAATGCTCAAAAATTGCATTGGCCAAGCCTAAATTTCCTTCAGAGTTCTCAAAATCGATGGGGTTTACCTTGTGCGGCATGGCAGATGAACCGACTTCCCCTTTTTTGATTTTCTGTTTAAAGTAGTCCATGGAGATATAGGTCCACATATCTCTGTTCAGGTCTATCAAAATGGTGTTGATACGTTTGAGGCAATCAAACAAAGCAGCCATATGGTCATAATGCTCAATTTGAGTGGTCGGGAATGAATGGTGCAGGCCTAGCTTTTCTTGTACAAACTGTTTTCCAAATGCCCTCCAATCATTGGTTGGGTAAGCTACTTTATGGGCATTATAATTTCCGGTTGCACCCCCAAATTTTGCAGCACTGGGTATATCGTTCAATAAATTGAACTGCTCCTTAAATCGCTCCACAAAAACATCGATTTCCTTGCCCAAACGGGTAGGGGATGCCGGCTGACCGTGTGTTCTGGCCAACATGGGGATATTTTCCCATTCCGTGGTAAGTGCTTTTAATTTTTCAAATACGTCCAAATAAGATGGAATGTAAACATCGTTTATGGCCTCTTTAATGGAAAGTGGTATTGCTGTGTTGTTGATATCTTGTGAAGTCAATCCAAAATGGATGAACTCTTTGTACTTTTGAAGATCTAAAGCATCAAACTTTTGCTTGATGAAGTATTCCACCGCTTTTACATCGTGATTGGTGGTTTTTTCAATATTCTTGATCGCCTGCGCATCTTCCGTAGAAAATTCTTGATAGATTTTCTGTAACTCAGGGAACAAAGCTGTGTTGAAATCGGCCAGTTGAGGTAAAGGAATCTCGCAAAGCGCTATAAAATACTCAATCTCTACCAGTACACGGTATTTGATAAGGGCTTCTTCCGAAAAATAGTCTTTTAAGGCTTTGGTCTTGTTTCTATATCTACCGTCGATCGGCGAAATGGCGTTTAGTGGTGTCAGCGACATGGTCCAGAAAATTTTGAAAGGGTCAAAGATACTTAAACGTTGCGGTTTAGACACCCAAACCGGTCAACTTATCCAGAGTTTTTTTTGCACGGTTCTGGTATCCTGTTGTCCCCGAAGCATAGCTTTCTTCCAGAACCAGTTTAAGTTCGGGATGGACCCAATCAAATTTTAGCCCCAGATGGTAAAGACTGGTCATGGCAAAAACCTTGGGCGCCACATTCATGGGGCCGATGAGCCAATCAAAACAAGCAGTAACCATGCTTTCCAAATGTTTATCCTTTACATTTCTAACAAAAAGCGGGTGCTTTTTCCTAAAATACGCTTCGCAGACCATTTCACATACATGGGCAATGGGCCTAATACAGGATTCGGACTTTAATTTGGCCAATCCATTTGTAAACTCATCAATAAAGGGGATTAGAAAAACAAGTTGCTTCCGCATCAAGTGGTCAAAGGTCCAACTCGCATTGAACTTACCCTCTTTGTCTTCAATCAAAACCTTCTGATAAAGCACCTGTGCCAACAAGGGCTCATCTTCCAATTGAAGCACCAAGCCATCTATCTGGGATTTTGATATCCTACCGGAATCAAGTGCGGTATAAAGTTGTTCTTCTGTCACAAAAAATCAATACATTTATGTAAATCCAAGGAAAAATGAAAATAGTAAAAAAAATAGCAATTGTCCTCTTGATCGTATTGATCGGGATGCAATTTTACCGTCCCGAAAAGAATAAGGCCGAAGGTGATTATGTGGCTGCTTTTGAAGCTGAGACCCAACCCTCCGTTGAGGTAAAACAAATTTTAAAGACCGCCTGCTACGATTGCCACAGTGCCAATACGGAGTATCCTTGGTACAACAACATAGCTCCGGTTTCCTACTGGTTGGCCGATCATATCGAGGACGGAAAGCGACATTTGAATTTTTCCGATTGGGAAAATTATGATTCTAAAAAGAAAGATCACAAACTTGAAGAAGTAATCGAAGAGGTGAAAGAAGGCAAAATGCCCTTGAATGAGTACACATGGACCCATGCCGACGCTAATTTGTCCGAAGACCAGATAAGTGCATTGTTGGCCTGGGCAAACAATGCCAGAGCTAATTATTAATTAACTGTTCAACCAGTTCAGGAGTCCCTTCCGAAGCAGTTTTTGGGATAATACTGAGGTTTTTAAAATCGGACTGTTTAATGTTGGGCCGTGGATCTATAAAATAAATAGGTGTATCCTCCGGAGTATAGTGAATCAAACTTGCTGCGGGGTAAACTTGCATAGACGTTCCCACAATAATCAAAATGTCCGCTTGTTGGGTAATCTCGGCAGCAGTTTTCAACATCGGCACCATTTCGCCAAACCATACAATATGGGGGCGTAATTGATGTCCGTTTTCGTCGGTATCGCCTAGAATCAAATTTTTTTTCCAGTCCAAAATATGATTTTCGTCTACGGTACTCCGCACTTTAAAAAGTTCACCGTGCAAATGGACCACATTGGAGCTACCGGCCTGTTCGTGAAGGTTGTCCACATTTTGGGTGATGATGCTCACATCGAACGCCTGTTCCAGCTCAGCCAGTGCCAAATGGCCTTTGTTGGGCGAAACATTCAATAATTGTCGTCTTCGTTGGTTGTAAAATTCGAGTACCAGTTCCGGGTTTTTGGCAAATCCTTGTGGAGAGGCTACTTGCATTACATCATGGCCTTCCCACAGACCATTTTCATCACGAAAGGTCTTAAGCCCGCTTTCGGCGCTCATTCCAGCTCCGGTAAGTACTACAATTTTTTGTTTGGGCATAATTAAATTATTGTCTGTTCCAGTTTTTAAGACGGTCCAAATACAGATAACTCTCGACAAAATCACGATGCTCACTACTTGTCATGGTTTCCAGTAGATTCAGCGCGGATATATAACTTGCCAAGTTCCCATTGGAGGAGTAAAACTTACCATCTTTCACAAAAGTTACCAAACTATCGTCCTGAACTTTTAAGTTGGGATAATCCTTTTGTAACTGTTCACCGCCACCTATCCAAGTTACAATTTTCTTGCCGTCCGCAATTCCAGACTTACCAATCAGCTGTGCGCCGGCACAATTACTTACCGTGTATTGGGTTTCTTCATTTTTTCTTTTGATGAATTCCACGATTTTATCGTTGTGTACCTGCGCATACATATCGTAAGCACTGGGAACAAACAATGCAGTCAATTTGGGGCAATTGTCAAAAGTGTAATCGGGAACAAAATGCATGCCTTCTTCAGTGGTTATCGGGTTTTCTGTCTCTGCTATTGTGATCACGTTAAAAAGTTGTTCTCCATCCGCCGACGGTTTTGCAAATACGTCAGAGGTTGCCACAACTTCGCTTTGAAGTACTCCGTTATACATTAAAAGTCCGATTGTAGGCAAGTTTTCCTTGAATGGCTTTAAGTGTTTGGTCAATGTATCCGATTGGATTCCGGAGGACTGATTTTCGGATAGGTCACCTTTAACTGAGTTTTCGGACTTATTGGTATTACAGCTAGAAAGTAAAACAATGAGCAACAGAACCAGAGGAGTTTTCATATCTCTATTTTGATTGGGTTAAATTTATCTTTCACAAAGCTACCTCTCAAAAGCGGAATAAAAATTAAACTGGTTTAAGAAGATTTTTTAAAAGGGTCATCTTTCTATAAGTATATCCAAGATTATACTCTTGAACATGGAAACTCCAGTTGAAAGTAGTTCATCGGGGAAATCATAATCAGCATTGTGCAGAGCGGGTGTAGAAACTCCTGAACCTATGCCGAACATTACGGTTTTGTAGGATTTGGAAAACCAACCAAAATCTTCCCCAAATTTGAACGGCGTTTTTCTTTGGATTATGGACAAATTATTTGCCTCTGCTGCTTGTCGGACAAATGCATTACTTTCACTATCAACAGAACTGGCCGGAAAATGTTCCAACCATTCCAGTTCATACCGTAGTTTGTGCTCATGGCTTATCTTCTCCACCAGCTTGATGAGTTTTGATTTCACCCCATCCATTTTAGCTGTGCTCCATGTCCGAAGTGTATAGTGCAGCTCTCCGTTCGCAGGAGAGACTCCATAGGATTTTTGCCCCATGTTGATATGTATCGGGGTTAAAAGGGCAAAACTGGAATCGGATGGCTCTGGAACGTTGAGTTCCGATATTTTTTGGATGATTTCAGAAAGACCCAAGGCGGGATTGATTCCATTTTCAGGTTCCGAGGCGTGGGATTCCTTTCCTCTCACCTTGATGATGACACTCTGAACTTCCGCAGAAAACCCATTGTCCATTAAAATGATGCTGTGCATTGGCTCTTTGGGAATATTATGAAGCGCAAGAACGTAGTCGGGCCGTATTTTTTTGAATTTTTCATCCTCCATGACCCGTTTGGCACCCTCACCTGTTTCTTCGGCAGGCTGAAACAGCAGTACGACCGTGCCGCAAGCCAAAGGTTTACGTTCTAACCACGGTGCAAGACTGGCAATAATCGCCATATGCCCGTCGTGACCGCATTTATGGGATATTCCTTTTTTGGTGGATTTGTGGTTGAAGGAATTGGTTTCCTGTATCGGCAGGGCATCAAGTTCGCAACGAATTGCAACCGTAGGGCCTTTTTTTGAAAATCTGTATACGGCTGCCAAGCCAGCGCCACCAATTCCTTCGATAATTTCCGTGGGATGATATGGTGCCAAAAAGTTTTTTATCAATCCGGCTGTGCCATATTCCTGATTGGATATATCGGGATTTGCATGTAACAGGTGCCGTAGATCCAGTATATCTTTTTCAATCATTTGCTGAGTATTCGCGGGTTGTCCAAAATTATTCTCCCCCGATCCCTTCAAAAGTCATGATCACCGGTTTTATGGTCCCATCTGGATTAAATTCCATCTTGTCCATACAGGTTACACGATGGTCACGGTCTTTATTGGGAATGGGCCTGCGGTGATAAACTATGATCCACTCATCCGTGCCCGGTTTATTGATCACGGAATGATGCCCTGCACCCGTGGCGATATCTCCTTCCTTTGATTCCAAGATGGTGCCGATACGATTGTAGGGCCCTGTTGGCTCATCTGACATGGCGTAGGCTACTTTGTAACTTCCATCGGTCCAGTTTCCTTCGGACCACATAAAATAATAGATGCCGTTCCGTAAAAACATGAATGGACCTTCTACATAACCTTCCGGGGTAACTTCTTTGAACAAACTGCCATCTTCCCATGGCTCAAAGCCCGTAAAATCCTCATTGAGCTTCCCCAAGTTGCAATGGCTCCATCCACCGTAGAAGAAATAATGAGTGCCGTCCACATCTTTAAAAACAAATTGGTCAATAGGTTGTGCATCGTTATAGAAGTCGGAAATCAATGGCTCGCCCAAGCAATCTTCAAAGGGTCCACCTGGATTGTCTGCTACAGCCACACCAATGCCCCCATAATGATTGATGTCGTTATTTGGGTCGTAGGAACTTCTTCCGGGCCGTTGAATGTCGTTGGCACCAAAAAACAGGTAATACTTATTGTCTTTTTCAATAATGGAAGGTGCCCAAAGAGCCTGCCTTAACCATTTGATTTTGGTCGTATCCAAAATACGCTCGTGCTTTTCCCAATTTACCAAATCCTTGGATGAAAAGGCATCAAAATGAAGTTGCTTATCATAATCATCCGAAAAGGTCGGGTAAACCCAATAGGTGTCCCCAAATACGATTCCTTCGGGGTCGGCATACCAGCCATCAAAAATGGGGTTGTTTCCTTTTTGTTCTTGATTTTGTGCTGTTATTGGCAAGGTTAATACAGCAAGGAGTGTGGTTAGAATAATTCTGAGGTGCATGGGTGTTTTTTAATTTTTATAAGTATTACTAGTGATTTTATAGCTTTTCGTTTGTTAACTGGGTCGTTAATGATTTTTCCATACAGGTAGTTTTATGTAACTATCGTTGTGCCAATCTATTTGCAATGGCTCATGGGCATCTTTTATGGTTTCTTCGAAAACAGGTTTGCCAGAACCGTAGTTTATAATCTCAAAAGGATGCTTGTTAATATTAAGCAATATAACAAGTTGACTGCCTTCACCAATTTTTTTACTTACAAATCGTGTATTTTCAAAAGCAATAGTTTCTTTTTGGTAGGGAGTCAAAAGATTCCTTTTTGTTGGATCTAGGGAATAACTTGCCCTACCGACATACCGCGTAATAAAAAAGTAATTACCATCAGGCTTCAGCTCGTACAGGGCCAAAGAAACATCCATATCCTTCTTATTTATGGTTACGGACAAGTTTCCGCTAAATGAGCCATTTATGGAAAATTCTGTTTCAAAAGGTAAGGTTTTGAAGATAAGTCCCCCGCTTGCATCAAGAGAATCAAAAATAATTTGAGGCATGTAATAGTTATTTTGATTTTCTCTATCGGCAAAGTCCACGGTTTGTTTTTTGAATGACTTCTTCTGTGGTTTCTGGGTCTTCAAAGAAGCATCATCCAAATAAAGGGTCAGGGTATCGTTGTTTATTTTTCCCAAGGAAGGAGCATGTTTCCAAAGATTGGTTTCCATTACCTGATAGTTTACCTTGTCCTTTAAAATTTCTGGTTTGGTTTTGTCCTTTAAAATATAATCCAGCCAGCTATATGCCAATTCCATCATATTGATGTTGGCCACGCTATCGATTTCATAGCCCATCAGGTCTTGGGATGGTTTTCGTTGACCGCCCCAATGATCATATGGGCCTATCACTAAATAATGTTCAGGATTTTTATCGTACTTGTTATGATTTTTAAAATACTGGAGTGCCCCGATTTGTGAGTCATCATAGTAGCCGGTTGTCGTTAAAATGGGTATGTCTATATTGGCATATTCTTCTGGCGTAGGTACCATGGATTGCCAGTACTCATCGTATGCTGGGTGTGATAACCACTTTTGAAAGATAAAATTTCTATATCCGGCCAAGCTGTCCATGCTTTTAAAAGCAATGCCGTTTTCAAACCATTCAAAAGGCAGACTTCTTCTTATAGGCTCTTTTTTGTAGATATTGGCATGGGGCCAGTAGAGGCCTAAATTCATTTGTACGTTGTTCTCCATGGGAGTGTCGTAACCAGGCATCACAGCTACTTGTGGAACAATGGTTTTTAGTGCAGGGTGGGGGTTCTTCATGGCTGCCCACTGCGAAAAACCGGTGTAGCTTCCGCCATACATTCCAACATCTCCATTGCACCACGGTTGCTTGCTTATCCACTCAATGATGTCATAAATATCTGTAGCTTCATGTTCATAAGGCGCATAATTCTTTAAATCGGTCCTTATTCCACGTGCATAGGCAATAACACCAACATATTCCTTGTCCGCAGATAGTTTGGCAAAGTATTGGTCCGATTCCCCTTGGTGATAAGTGGTATAAAATAGTATTACGGGCAGAGGCGTCTTGTTCTTTTTGTTTTGGACTATTGTTGCAGAAATATCAATATTGTCACGTGTTGGTATGGATACGCTGTCCTGAATACTGTAAATATTGTCGTTTTGTATCGAATTTTGGGCAAATGTTGCGGAGAAACCGCAAAGGAGAATCAGGATAAATATGAGTTTTCTCATTAAGTTTTTAATGCTTGTCAATTAATGGCAGAACCTAAGATAGCAATTCCATCTTTCAGGAAATAGAAATTCCAATTTTTCCTATCTTGGTTTTATGTTTGATGATGATTTGTTGACATATCTGGAATCTTACCTTACAGAAGAACGTAAACAACGTTTTTTGGATGTTCTTCAACAACGAACCAGGCATATTACCATTGCTATTGAAGATGTGTATCAACTGCACAATACCAGTGCGATTCTACGTAGTTGCGATGCCTTTGGAGTGCAGGACCTTCATGTGATAGAAAACCGTTTTGGTAAACGTTTGGACAAGAATATTGCCATGGGTGCTGAACAATGGGTGGACGTGTACCGCTACAAAAATGTGGCTGATTGCATTTCCAAATTGAGGGAAGATGGTTATCAAATAATCGCTACTACACCTCACAACGATTCCACTCTGTTGCCCGACTTTTCGCCTTTGGAGAAGTCCGCCATTTTTTTTGGTACGGAGAGAAAGGGACTGTCCAACGAGGTAATGGAGCAAGCAGATGGTTTTCTTAAAATACCGATGGTCGGCTTTTCCGAAAGTTTGAATGTTTCCGTATCCGCAGCTATCATCATACAGCAATTGGCCCAAAAAGTGCGCGACTCTCAGGTTGAATGGCAATTATCTGATATAGAGATGCTTGAAAAACGGTTGGATTGGACCAAAAAATCCATTAAAAACGTGGATGGTATCATTAAAAGGTATCTTGTCAAGTAAATAATTTTTGTATTTTTAACTGTTAATCAATCAATTACACAGTTATGCTAATACTTTATATTGTCTTGGCAATAGCCGCGCTTCTTCTTTTGCTGGCCGCCATTGCACCAAAAAATTATAATGTTTCCCGTTCCATCGAAATTAAACGGCCCAAAGGTGTTGTTTTTGAATACCTCAAATTCTTGAAAAATCAAGATGAGTGGTCCCCGTGGGCCAAACGTGATCCGAACATGGAAAAAAAGTTTACCGGCACGGATGGCGAGGTGGGGGGCATTAATTATTGGAAAGGTAATAAACAGGTGGGCGAAGGGGAGCAGGAGATTACCAAAATCGTTGAAGGTAAACGTATTGAAAGTGAACTTAGGTTTTTAAAACCTTTTAAATCCACTTCGGATGCATATTTAGAAACCATTGAGGTCGGAAGTGATAGAACCAAAGTAATTTGGGGATTCTCGGGAAAGAATGTATTCCCAATGAGTATAATGATGCTGTTCATGAGCATGGACAAAGCTGTTGGAAAGGATTTTGAAGAGGGTCTGGCTAGTTTGAAGGAAATTCTAGAAAATAATTAAGCGATGGATTATAATATGGTTGGCTGGTTCGAGATACCCGTAGCGGATATGGACCGTGCAAAAAAGTTTTATGAAGCTGTTTTTCAGATTGAAATAAGTTTAGAGGATTTTGGGGGAACCCAAATGGGATGGTTTCCTGCGGATCATGGAAAGCCTGGGGCTGCAGGTTCTTTGATTCAAAATAAGGATTGGTACAAGCCCAGTGAAACTGATGGGGTGATGGTTTACTTCAATAGTTTGGACGTTCAAAATGAACTAGGCCGTATTGAGTCAAATGGAGGGAAAATCATTCAATCCAAGACACAAATAAGGCCTGATATAGGGTATATGGCGGTTTTTCTGGATTCTGAGGGAAATCGGATTGCTTTGCATTCCAGACAATAAGGTCTATTTCACAAGTTCCAAAAGGGCGATATCGAAATCATTGTCCAAAATCACTTTTCCATTGGCCACAACGACCTGGGTTTCGGAATAGGTGTCGTACAACGTGGTACCATCGCCAAAGAATCCTTTGACCCAAAGCGATTTTTTGCCTTTAGGCAAATCCAACCCGACAACCACCTTATCACGGTAATCTCCGTTTTCGTATGTTCTGGAAAATACATAGGGTGATTTGGCCAAACGTTTGTGCTTGCCTGCACCGATGGCAGGATGATTGGCCCTGAACTGCCCAAGTTTTTGCCAGTGTTTGTGTATTTTTTGCGTTTCCGTCAAGCTGTCCAAATCTTCCCAGTTCATAAACGACCTGAGTGTTGCGTCGCCTTCAGCTCCTTCAATGGTAAGGCTTCTAGAGGTTTCGTCACCGTAATACACTTGCGAAGCCCCGGGGGTCAACAGCAATACATTTGCGGAACGATATGGTTTGGAGCGATTTTTATCATAAGGGGAGCCATCGTCATGTGAGGTCAAATAATTGAGTACACTTTTATCCTGTAATTTGGTATGCAGCAATTTGCTATATTTCGTGAAAATGCTCTCATAATCATTGTCCGCATCATGCTTTAGCTCAAAGTTGATAAGACTTTTGAATCCATAATCAAAGAAATCCACTTTCTTGTCACCAAAATCAAAATCCCTTCCACTGGATATGCCATAATTATAGACTTCCCCGACCATGTAAAAAGGATTGTCGTCCAATACGCTGTTTTCATGTTTCTTTTTCCACATTTCAAAAGTGTAGTCCGCTTCTTTATGGAGGTCGGTCCAAGCATTTTCGTTGACATGTTTTACAGTATCCACCCTAAAACCGTCAACACCAAATTCGTTGATGTAATCGGTTAGCCATTTAATAATGTAGTAGCGGGGTGCCCTTGGGTAGCCTGTGCGTTCAAAAAACAACTGGAGTTCGTCGAGTTCCTTGCTCAAACGGCCCTCATCTTTCCATTTTGCCAAAAGTGCATCGGGCAGTTCTACGGGTTTGTCGGATTCGGTAAGAATATCGGGTAAGTTTGCCACTAGCGTACATTCCGTAGTATTTTCATAGGTTGTAAACTCACAAGTTGGTCCAGTTCTTACCCAATCGTCTGGCCAAACAGGGTCTTTGTCCGTAACGGGTCCGGTATGGTTGAGAACTACGTCCAAAATTACTCGAATTCCTTTACTATGTGCTGTTTTTACAAGTTTGGAAAGGTCGCTTTTAGTTCCAAAATTAGGGTCTATAGCGGTCCAGTCCTTGGTCCAATACCCATGATAACCATAGGTTTTTCCTGTTCCCTCGTCTGTTCCGCCATGAATTTGCTCTACTATCGGGGTGAACCATATGGCATTGATTCCCAAATCGGTAAAATACCCCTCTTCTATCTTTTTTGTGATTCCTTGAATATCGCCTCCTTCAAACCCTCTTAGTACGGCAGTCTCTTCAGTTCGGTCAAAGTTGATATCGTTGTTGGGATTTCCATTGTTGAAGCGATCGGTCAACAAGAAGTAAATATTGGCACCTTCCCAAACAAACGGAACCTCCTTTTTAGGGGTTTCCGCCACAACTACCTGCGTCACTTCCTGTTCTTTTTTAACTTTTTTGCAGCCAATAAATAAGGGTATCGAAAACAAAACAACAAGGAGTTTTTTCATGAATTGGGAATTTGTTTAAAGCTATAAAATGCCTTGGTAAATATAAAATTTATTTATATCCGTTTTAAACAATCCCGAAAGCTATTCTTATCGTACTATTTATTGGGTGCGGTTGAGTACTTTATATTCTTCGTAACAACTGGAAATTGCATCCAATATCTGAAGGTCATTAGCTGTTTTAATGAAGGATTTTGAGTAGTTACAGTTGTTGAGGATGTCCTCTATGTCCACTTTTTCCAATTGAAGGAGCTCGGTCAAGGTTTCCCTATCAAATTTTGAAGCCAAAAGGTCCCTGATATTATCATCTTCCTTGATTTGACGAAGCTTACGCATCTGCCTTGGCTTTTTACCGAAAAGATTCCGTAGCAAATCGGCAGGGTTCAAAATGGCCCCGAGTACTTTGGTGACTGCACTTGGGCTTTTATTACCGGCTTCGTAACTTGTGTTCAATCCGGAGATGCTATATTGATATGCATTGTTCACCGGAAGGTTCTTTACATCAATTTCGAGGTATCCTGTAAGCTGATATGGTGTTACCACAACCTCTTCCAAGGCATAGGCAAGTTCGGTCAATGCAATTTCGGTATCTCCAAATCGGAACATATCGTTGGTGACCCTCACTTTTTGGGTCTTAAAACCAAGATAGGAAAAGTACAGTGTATCGTTCACCGCAGCAGGAATGGTAAACTTACCATCTTGATTGGTAATGGTCCCCTTAACCTGATTAAGATTGACTACGTGAACACTCTCCAAGGGATATTCCGTTTGGGCATTAATCACCGTAGCCGTAAAATCCTTTACTTCTTGGGATTCTCCACTATCGGTTTGTGAAAAACCGAGCAAAGGAAATAGGGACAATAGTATAAGTAGTACTCTTCTCATGCAATCTTTGTAGGTATAAAAATACTAAACAAAGAAAAATAAACAGGAGGGACTTATCATTTAATATAGAATTAACTAATAAAAGCCCTGCTTTTTCTTACCTCCTTTTTTGCCGTAACCTCCTTTTTTTCCTCCTTTATATGACTTGTTGCCACCTCTTCGGTTTCCGCCACCGCCTTTATTGCCTCGACGTTTTTTCCCACCTTTTCCACCGCCACCGCCGCCTGGATTCTTGGAAACTTCCACGTTTATGAAGCGTCCTTCCAATTTAAAATCGGTAAAGGTTTGAAGGATGAATTCAGTGAGTTGGGCATCGGTATTAAAAAAGGAGAAAGAATCTTTGGTGTCCACATTGTAGACGTCTTCTTTTTCCAAGTTCAAGGTGTCTCTGAGGAAATCCTTCAGGCTCATCCAATCATAACCATCGCGTTCCCCAACATTGATAAAGTATCGTACGGAACCTTCCGTGGGTATATCACCTTTGGATGCACCATTTCCTCTTTCAGCATCTTGACTGTTGAGGTCTTTGGTCTTGCTATAATAATTGTAGAATTGGGTGAATTCTACTGAAAATATCTTCTTGATCAGCTCTTCCCGATCAACTCCTTCAAGTACATCGTTTATAGCAGGCAAATAGCTGTCGATTTCTGCGTTTACCTTGGTTTCTTTTATCTTATTGGCCAAGTGGTACAATTGAATCTCGCAGATTTCAATGCCGTCAGGAATCTTTTTGGAAATAAAATCTTGCTGTATTTTTTTCTCAATGGCCTTGATCTTCCTTAACTCTGAACGAGTGATAATAACCATGGAAATTCCGGATTTTCCGGCACGTCCAGTACGACCACTTCGGTGAGTATAGGTCTCGATTTCATCGGGCAATTGATAGTTGATTACGTGGGTTACATCGTCCACATCGATACCACGGGCAGCCACATCGGTAGCTACCAACATCTGTACTTGTTTTTTACGGAACGAATTCATGACCAAATCACGCTGATTCTGGCTCAAATCACCATGTAGCGCACCGGCATTGTATCCATCTTCAATCAATTTTTCTGCCACACGTTGTGTATCTCTTTTGGTTCTACAGAACACTACAGAAAAGATACCTGGGTTGGCATCGGCCAAACGTTTAAGGGCAGCGTAACGGTCACGTCCACCTACTACATAATATTCATGTTGTACCGTAGAGGCGCCTGCATTTTTGGAACCAACAGTAATCTCTACTGGGTTTTGCATGAACTTTTTGGCAATGGTAGCCACTTCTTTCGGCATAGTTGCCGAGAACAGCCATGTAAACTTTTCTTTGGGAGTATTGGACAAAATGTCCTTGATATCTTCATAGAAGCCCATGTTCAACATTTCATCGGCTTCGTCCAGTACGCAATAGTCAATTTTGGAGATGTCCACCATGTTTCGGCCGATCATGTCCTTCATACGACCGGGAGTGGCAACAACAATCTGCGCCCCTCTTTTTATCTGTCTGGCCTGGTCGGTAATGCTGGCACCACCATAAATGGCAACAACATTGATTCCTTTTACGTATTTGGAATAAAGTTTTAATTCGTTGGTGATCTGTAAACAGAGTTCCCGAGTAGGGGAGAGAATCAATCCTTGGGTGGTTCTACTGTCGTGTTGGATTTTTTGAATCATCGGAAATCCAAAGGCAGCGGTTTTACCTGTTCCTGTTTGTGCCAAGGCAACCAAATCGGTTTCTTGCTCCAATAAAATTGGGATTGATTTTTCTTGTACTTCAGAGGGGGATTCAAATCCAAGGTCGGAAATAGCATCCAATAGGGGTTTGTCCAACCCCAAGGCTTCAAATTTTGTCATAGCGGTGTAAATACCTTAAATCGCAAATATGTTTGTGTTGTATAGAGCGATTTTTAGTATTTCCCGTTCAAGCCCATCACAACACCTTGCCCATACCGGCGGCGTTAATAAAGCGGCAAAGGTACACTTATTTTGATCGGTGCAAGCTAAGTTGCCTTCTTTTTTAAAAATCCCACCAATTTTTGTATGGCCCTACCTCGGTGACTAATAGCGTTTTTGGTCTCTGGAGGCAGCTCACCAAAGGTTTTGTTGTATCCATCAGGTCTAAAAATTGGGTCGTAGCCAAAACCTCCTTTTCCATGCTGTTTGGTGGTAATTTGTCCCTCAACAATGCCATCGAAAGTGAAACTTTCGCCTTTTAGGTTTAAATGTACCACGGTTTTAAAGTGTGCTGACCGGTCAGTACCCCCCTCCAGTTCGGATAATAATTTAGACATATTGTCCCCAGCATTCTTTTGTTCTCCGGCATATCTAGCGGAATAGACTCCGGGCGCTCCGTCCAAAGCGTCTACAAGCAAACCCGTATCATCCGAAAAGCAATCCAACCCATAGGTTTGGGTTACAAAATCCGCCTTGATTTTGGCGTTTTCTTCAAGGGTATCACCGGTTTCTGGAATTTCATCAAAGCATTCAATATCCTTTAAGGACAACAATTCAATATTTTCAGGAAGTAATTGCTGAACTTCCTTTAGCTTGTTGTCGTTATGTGTGGCAAAAACTAGTTTCAAATCAAAAAAGGGTTCTATTTGAGATTCAAAAGTAGTAATTTCGGGGTTTAACCAAGTTTATATGAAAATGAAAGTGCCCCCAGCTTTGGTGATGTTGGTTTTTGGAGTTTTGATGTATGTTTTGGACAGGTTTCTGCCAGTAGGTGAGTTCGATTTTTTCGGGAAACATTGGCTAATATGGTTTTTGTTCGGTCTTGGCAGCTTGGTAATCTTGATTTCCGTAATCCAATTTTTGATACAAAAAACTACAACGGACCCATTGAATCCTAATAAAGCATCCAAATTGGTAACCAATGGCATCTACAATTTTACCCGTAATCCCATGTATTTGGGGATGTTACTTTTTTTATTGGCCTATGGTCTCAATCTGGGAAACGCCTTTAATACTTTAGTTGCGGCGGGATTTGTTTCCTATATGAACCATTTCCAGATTAAACCCGAAGAGGAGGCTCTTAAAAAAATATTCGGTCAAGAATATAATATCTATTGCAAGCTCACAAGACGTTGGTTTTAAGAAAGGGAAATTGAAAAATTCACTTTTTTGGGTGCTATTTAAAACAAATCGTAATGGTTTTTTGATTTATCTGTAAATGTGTAAGGTTTTTGGCATCTTCCGATTATAAGGATGGAATTAATGTTTAATTTTACACTTTAATTTTTTTGAAACGACCCATGGTAGAGACAGGACGCAAATATGTGTTCGATTTTGACAGTACGCTCACACGTGTTGAGGCGTTGGATGTTTTAGCTGAAATGACCCTGCAAGGCAATCCAAAAAGGAACGAGATCGTGGCGGAAATCCAAAAAATCACCAATTTAGGGATTGATGGGGATATTTCTTTCACGGAATCCTTGGAACGAAGAATTCGTTTGTTGAGCGCCAACAAGAGCGATTTGGAGAACTTGGTAAAAGAGCTCCGACAAAAAATCTCAAAATCGATTGAAGCCAATAAACAATTTTTTCACGAGTTCTCAGAGGATATTTATGTGATTTCCTGCGGTTTCAAGGAATTTATAGACCCAATAGTTGAAGAATACAACATTCCATCCGAAAGGGTGTATGCCAACACATTTAAGTTTGATACCGATGGAAACATTATCGGTTTTGACGAAACAAATGTTCTGGCGGCCCACAACGGAAAAATAGAATGCTTAAAAAACTTGGATTTGGATGGCGAGGTCCAAGTAATAGGGGACGGTTATAGCGATTATGTAATGCGCGAGGCCGGAATTGCCCATAAATTTTTCGCCTACACCGAGAATGTGCATCGCGAAAAGGCGGCCAACAATGCCGATCACGTGACACCGAATTTAGATGAATTTTTATATATAAACGATTTGCCAAGAAACTTATCATACCCCAAGAACAGAATCAAGATCCTTTTACTGGAAAATGTTCATACTGCAGCTTTTGACAATCTTTCGGAAGAAGGATTTTCAGTAGAGTTGATCAAAACCAGTCTTTCCGAAGATGAACTTATTGAGCGTATCAAAGGCGTACATGTGCTTGGAATCAGGTCCAAAACACAGGTGACCCAAAAAGTTTTGGATGCGGCCGATAAATTATTGGTGGTAGGTGCATTTTGCATCGGAACTACCCAAATAGACTTGGAATACAGTAAGAAAAAAGGGGTTGTGGTCTTCAATGCCCCATATAGCAACACCCGTTCCGTAGTGGAGCTTGCGATAGGGCAGATTATTATGTTGATGCGTAGTATTTTCCCAAGAAGCACGGAAATCCATAATGGAGAGTGGAACAAGACCGCTGCTGGATCGCAAGAGGTTCGCGGAAAAAACCTAGGTATTGTAGGTTATGGCAACATTGGTAAACAGATGTCCGTTTTGGCCGAGGCCATGGGGATGAAGGTGTATTATTACGATGTCGACGATCAGTTGGCCATTGGTAATGCCGTTAAATGCAATACATTGGAAGACTTGCTGAATGTTTCAGATGTGGTCACCTTACATGTTGATGACAATAAGGCCAATAAAAACTTTATTGGAGAGCGCGAGATCAACCAAATGAAGGATGGTGCAAAGCTCATTAACCTGTCTAGAGGTTTCGTTGTTGATATTGACGCTCTGGCATCTGCCTTAAAAAGCGGGAAATTGGGAGGAGCTGCTGTAGATGTTTATCCTTCCGAGCCACGTAGCAACGGAGAATTTCAAACCCCGTTACAAGGACTTTCCAATGTTATTCTTACACCGCATATTGGTGGTAGTACCGAGGAAGCTCAACGCGACATTGCGGATTTTGTGCCAAATAAGATCATGGATTATATCAATACGGGAAATACGGTGGATGCCGTTAACTTCCCGAATATACGTTTGCCTAAACAGAACAAAGCTCATCGTTTCTTGCACATTCATAGAAATGTTCCGGGAATCATGGCCAAGATCAATGAAATATTGGCACAATACGGGCTGAACATTTCTGGTCAGTACCTTTCTACCGATAGCGAAGTGGGTTATGTGATCACTGATTTGGACAAGGAATACGACAAGGATGTGATCAAGGCGCTCAAGAAAATTGAGAACACCATCAAGTTTAGGGTGCTTTACTAGTTTCTTAGGCATAAGACATAAGAGTCAAGATGTAATGATCAAATAATCAGGAAAAAGTCTTTTGTCTTGTCTCTTAAAGCGTAGCGGTCTTTTATCCAATTCATTGATGATGATACGGTTCGTTCCTGAGAATAGTAAACCCTCTATAAATCTGTTCCACTATGAACAATCGCACCATTTGGTGAGAGAAGGTCATTTTAGATAAACTTATCTTGCCAGAACTTTTTGCGTAAACGGCATCACTAAAACCGTAAGGGCCGCCGATTGCCAAAACTAGGTTTTTAATGCCGCTGTTCATTTTTTTCTGTAAAAACTGGGCAAAGTCCACAGAGGTATATTGCTTGCCCTTCTCGTCTAGAAGAATTAGGGTGTCCGTAGGTTGAAGCTGAGTTAGAATAAGTTCGCCCTCCTTATCCTTTTGCTGTGCTTCGGAGAGGTTTTTACGGTTTTTGATGTCCGGAATTACCTCTATCTGAAACTTGATGTAATGCTTTAGCCGTTTCTCGTAAATGGCTATAAGTTCTTCAAGTTCAGACTTGTCGGTTTTTCCAATGGCAATCAAAGTAATCTGCATGCCCAAAAATAAACGTTTCAGCTTAAATTATGGGCACATAAGTCATGGACAACGAACAATGTTTTTACTATTTTCGTTAAAAGCTCAATAGGATGATTTCCGAAGAACAATTTCAAAACGAACTGGATTTGATCATTGCCAATGCCGTAAGAGAGGACGTTGGTGATGGCGACCATAGCTCTTTATCCTGTATTCCTGCGTCAGCTCAAGGAAGAGCAAAACTTCTTGTAAAGGATGAGGGCATTATCGCAGGTGTTGCATTTGCCAAACAAGTATTCAATTATGTCGACCCAAACCTTACTATGGAAATTTTGATGGAGGACGGGGCCCAGGTTAAATATGGAGATATTGTTTTTTATGTAGAAGGCAGCTCCCAAAGTATTTTAAAGGCGGAACGGCTCGTGCTCAACGCTATGCAACGTATGAGCGCAATTGCCACCAAGACCCAAGATTTTGTGTCCCTTCTGGACGGTACCGATACCAAGATTTTGGATACCCGAAAAACAACTCCGGGCATACGTGCCCTGGAAAAATGGGCCGTTAAGATAGGAGGTGGCGAAAACCACAGGTTTGCCCTTTATGACATGGTCATGCTCAAGGACAATCATATTGATTTTGCAGGAGGAATCACAAAAGCCATTCAAAAAACACAGGATTATTTAGAGAAAAAGGGGAAAAACCTAAAAATTATAGTAGAAGCTAGAAATCTGGATGAAGTTGATGAAATATTGAAGTCCAATGGTGTTTACCGTATCCTTTTGGATAATTTTGATTATGACGAAACCCGAGAAGCCCTCAAAAGGATAGGGGATAGGTGCCTCACTGAATCTTCGGGGGGAATAACCGAGGACACGATTCGAAAATATGCCGAATGTGGCGTGGATTATATTTCCTCGGGTGCGCTCACCCATTCCGTTTATAATATGGATTTAAGCTTAAAAGCCGTTTAAATGTCAGCAGGCATCGAAGAGCAGTTAGAAAAAATACCTGTCATTAATTGGATTGTCCGATTGATGAAAAAAATAAGGCTCAAAGCTTTTGAAGGACTCTCTTTGTATGATTTGATTGAAATGTACTTACTAGGGATTGTTAAGGGGACTCTTTCATCCAGGGCCAGTTCCATAGCATTTAGCCTGTTTTTGGCTTTATTTCCACTACTCATTTTTTTGGTGACCTTGATTCCTTTTATAATTCCTTATGTAAGTGTCGGCAATGAGAATTTTGATGCCCAGTTTTTGGATTTCTTGGAATCCTTTCTCCCATCCGCGACTAGTGAATACTTTGGAGAGATTTATCAACAAATAAAGGACCAAAAACAGGGAGGATTGCTGTCATCCGCCTTTATTTTGTCCATTTTTTTGGTGGCCAATGGTGTAAACGCCATTTTTGGCGGGTTCGAGAACTCGTACCACGTAGAGCTTACGCGCAACTTTTTTCGTCAATACGCCTACGCACTCATGGTGGGTTTGATTCTTTCCGTTTTATTGATTGTTGGAGCCGTTGCCTTCGTGTATTTTGAGTTCTACATTGTGGAGTACACCAGCGAGTATCTGGGCAAGACCTTGGGTTACGATGTGGAAAAGGGGGATACGGTCGGAATACAACTGGCCAAAGTGATGTTTTTCTTGTTCCTCTCCTATTTGACCACCGCAATATTGTACTATTTTGGAACTGCAGAGGGAAGAAATGCCCGTTTTTTTTCAGCAGGAGCCTTGATGACAACTCTTTTGTTCCTCCTTACATCGTATCTTTTCGGTATCTACGTGGATAAATTTGCACGATATAATGAACTTTATGGTGCATTGGGCGGATTATTGATTTTAATGGTGTTTATTTGGTTAAATTCCAATATCTTATTATTGGGTTTTGAACTGAATGCAACCTTGAACTCACTAAAAAAGCGACATGAAAAGCAAAAGAATGAAGAGTAAATGGATATGCGGAGTGTGTTTTTTGCTCTGTCAGATAACATGGTCGCAAAGTGTTTTTGGTAAATGGAAGACTATTGATGACCGTAACGGTGTGGAAAAGGCCGTTATTGAAATTTACAAGGAAGACGGTATGTTGCACGCCAAAGTGATAGAAATCCTAGAGGACGGAAAAAAAGGGGCACTGTGCACCAAATGTGATGGCGACAAAAAGAACAAGCCCATTCTTGGTATGAAGATCATGGACGATTTCGAGGAACACAAAGACGGTGTTTACAAAGGCGATAGCTTGTTTGACCCCGAGCAAGCCATGACTTTTAGAGGAAAGGTCTGGCTGGACGAGGAGAATAAAAACCGATTGAAGGTCAGAGGATATTTAGCATTTCTGCACAGGACCCAAACATGGCATAGGGTAGAAGAGAATTAATGTATGGATTATTTTTTGGATGTTGTTCTTCCCATTCCTTTGGAAAGACTCTTCACGTATAAAATTTCGCAGGCCGAAGCAGATTTTATAGAAGAGGGAATGCGCGTTGCCGTTCCCTTTGGTAAATCAAAGATATATACTGCATTGGCCTATAGGGTGCACCAAAATGCTCCCGAGGCCTACGAACCCAAAGAAATTTATCAAATTCTTGATGAGCAACCTGTTGTGACCCAAATACAGTTGAAGCATTGGGAATGGGTGGCCAAATATTACATGTGTACTTTGGGAGAAGTCATCCGAAGTGCGCTGCCAAGTGTTTTTATGTTAGAAAGCGAAACGCTGGTTTTGCCCAACAAAAATACGGATGTAGACGAAGCAGAGCTTTCGGATGATGAGTTTTTGATATTTGAGGCATTGCAGCATCAATCCGCATTAAAAATTTCCGAGGTCAGTGACATTGTTGATAGGAAAAATGTATTGAAGCTTATCAATACGCTTGTCCATAAAGGAGTTGTGCTTCAAAAAGAAGAGCTGTACGAACAATACAAGCCCAAACTGGTCCGCTACGTTAAGCTATCCGACCAATATGAGGACGAGCAGCAACTGGCAGAATTGTTGAATGAACTTACCAGGGCACCCAAGCAAAGCCAAGTGGTGCTTTCCCTTTTTCAGCTGAAATCCAAAAAAAGCAACAAACCTATCGCTCTTTCCGAATTGGAAGAGGCGAGTGGAGCCTCACGTGCGGTGATAAAAGCACTTATAGATAAAAATATCTTGGAGGAATACCACATCCGAAAGGATAGGGTCGACTTTGATGAACGTTCCGAAGCATCCAAACATGTAGATTTGAACGAATATCAGCATCAGGCTTTGGAAGCTATCAATATTGGCTTTACGGAGAAAAAACCTGTTTTGTTGCATGGAGTTACATCATCGGGGAAAACAGAAGTTTACGTAAAACTCATTCAAAAATGTCTGGATGAAGGTAAGCAAGCGCTGTATCTGCTCCCAGAAATCGCATTGACTTCACAATTAATCAATAGGCTGCGGCTTTATTTTGGACACCAAGTAGCCGTTTATCATTCAAAATATAGTGTTCACGAGAGGGTAGAGGTGTGGAACAATGTCCTAAAGAGCGCAGAAAAGGCGCAAATTGTAATTGGCGCACGTTCGTCCTTATTTCTTCCGTTCATCAATTTGGGTCTGGTAGTAGTGGATGAGGAGCACGAAAATTCCTTTAAACAATTTGATCCTGCTCCTCGTTATCATGCCAGGGATGCCGCTGTTGTATTGGCTTCTCTCCATAAGGCAAATATTGTGTTGGGCTCTGCTACGCCTAGTATTGAGAGCATGTTCAATTCCAAGACAGGGAAATATGGTTATGCGGGCATATCGCATAGGTATGGAGATGTGTTGATGCCAGATATCAATTTGGTGGATATCAAAGAAGCCACACGTAAACGCCGAATGAAAGGACATTTTTCAGAAATTTTGATCAAGGCCATTACCGAAGCTTTGGAAGAAGGGGAGCAAATCATTCTTTTTCAAAATAGGAGAGGATACGCACCGGTTGTGGAATGCACTACTTGTGGCCATGTAGCACAATGTCCTAACTGTGACGTAAGTCTAACGTATCATCAACACAGAAATCAACTGCGCTGTCATTATTGTGGTTATCACATGGCCTTGCAACAGGCCTGTTTGGCCTGCGGGAGTCCTACTTTGGACAACAAGGGATTTGGTACGGAACAGATTCAACAGGAATTAGGGCAGTTGTTTCCCGATGTTTCGGTGGGGCGGATGGATTTGGACACCACACGTGGCAAGTACGCTTATGAAAAAATTATTTCATCTTTTGAAAATCAGGAGATGGATATTTTGGTGGGCACACAAATGGTAACCAAGGGACTGGATTTTAGAAATGTGAGCTTGGTAGGTATCATGAATGCTGATTCCATGCTCAATTTTCCTGATTTCAGGGCCCATGAACGCAGTTTTCAAATGTTGACACAGGTGGCCGGTAGGGCAGGGCGTACCCAAAAACGAGGTAAAGTGCTTATTCAGACCTATAATCCGTATCATCAGATTCTACAGCAGGTGACCACGAACAATTACGATAAAATGTTCGAGGAACAGTTTTATGAGCGTGAGCAGTTTAAATACCCACCTTTGGTAAGGCTGATTAAAGTTACGCTAAAGGATAAGGATTTCAATAAATTGAACGAGGCTGCTGATTGGTTGGCCGGTTCGCTGCGCAATGTGCTCGGCCACGACATTCTTGGTCCCGAGTACCCACCCGTTGCTCGAATCCGAAGAGACTACCTGAAAAATATAATGATCAAGATTCCTCACAAACAACCATTGGCACAAACAAAAAATAGCATTAAAAGAATTGAAAAATCCTTTAATGCTATTTCCAAGTATAAAAGTGTAAGACTGGTCTACAATGTGGACCACATATAATTATACGTTGGCCAGCGCTTCCGCCAGTTCTGTCTTTTTGTTTCTACTTAATGGAATCTGTCTGCCCCCTACTTCAACATTTTTACTGTTGAATTTCTCGATCTTCTCCAGATTCACAATGTAAGATTTATGGATACGTAGAAATTTTTCGGCAGGCAATTGCTTTTCGAAAGATTTCATAGTGGAAAGGATTACAATATTGGCTTCATCTGTCACCAATTTGATGTAGTCACCCAACGCTTCTATCCATTTAATATCGTTTAAGATAACCTTACGTTTTTTAAGGTTGCTCTTTACAAAGATGTGTTCCTCGTCCTCATCTACTCTGTTCATTTGCTCGTATTTGGCAACAGCTCTTTTTACGGAAGCTTCAAAACGGGCCAAAGTAATAGGTTTGTGAAGGTAATCGGTTACATCGTAGTCAAATGCTTTAAGTGCATAATCAGGTTTTCCTGTGATAAGGATTACCTGTGGTGGGTTCTCTAGGGCCTCTAATAGGTCAAAACCACTGATAATCGGCATTTCAACATCTAAAAAAATGAGGTCGATTTCGTGGTTTTTAAGGCCATTTTTGGCTTCAATGGCATTGCTGTATTCAGCAACCAAAGCTAGGTGTGGATGATTGTTGACCAATTTCGCAACGGCCATGCGCTGCATGGAAGAATCGTCTACAATTATACTTTTTAATTTCATGAATGGGGTGATTTGTAGGGTTTTAAATCATCGGCAAATTACATAAAAAACACGTTTAGGAGCAACAAAAGATGTAAACATGGTCTATTTTGTTGTGTAAATTGCCATATGTGTTATTTAGGTTTAAAAGGTTTTTACTGTTGATAACTCATGTACTTAAACGAAGTTTTTTTACTTTTCTTGCAGGGTGAAAGAAATATTATTAATTTTGCGCTCCTTTAAAAATATATTATAATGAACCATTACGAAACTGTTTTCATTTTGAATCCCGTTCTGTCTGAGACACAGATAGAGGAAACAGTCAAGAAATTCGAGGATTTCTTGATTAAGAATGGTGCCAAAATGGTCTCCAAAGAAGATTGGGGACTTAAAAAATTGGCCTATCCCATTCAGCACAAGAAAAGTGGTTTTTACCACTTGTTCGAATTCCAAGCGCCAGGTGAGGCAATCAGCCCTTACGAGTTGGAATTTAGAAGAGATGAGCGCATTATGCGTTTCCTGACCGTTAAATTGGACAAGCATGCAATTGCTTGGGCGGAGAAAAGAAGAAACAAACTAAAAGCAAAGGCATAAGGGTATGGCATCTATTGAGCAACAAGCAAAAGCAAAAAAAGACGGGGAAATCAGGTATTTGACCCCGCTTAACATTGAGACCAACAAGCAAAAGAAGTATTGTAGGTTCAAAAAATCAGGTATCAAATATATTGATTACAAAGATCCTGATTTCTTGATGAAGTTAGTGAACGAGCAAGGTAAATTGCTTCCAAGAAGACTAACAGGTACTTCCTTGAAATACCAAAGAAAAGTGGCGCAGGCCGTAAAACGTGCCCGTCACCTAGCGTTAATGCCGTATGTTGGCGATATGTTGAAATAAAAAACACCAGAGAATGGAACTTATTCTAAAAGAAGATGTACAGAATTTGGGATTTAAGGATGATATCGTTACCGTAAAGAATGGTTACGGCAGAAACTTCCTTATCCCTCAAGGTTTGGCCGATTTGGCTACACCTTCTGCCAAAAAAGTTTTGGCCGAGAACCTTAAGCAAAGAGCTCACAAGGAGAAAAAAGTTATAGACGAGGCTACTAAGGTTGCCGATGCTTTGAAGCAATTGGAAATTAAAATTGCTGCAAAAGCTGGTGCCGGAGATAAATTGTTCGGTTCTGTAACCAATATCGACCTTGCTGCTGCCTTGGATAAAGAAGGACACCAAATTGATAGGAAATTCATCAATATTAAGGGTGGAGCTATCAAAAGAACTGGTCCTTACGAGGCTATTATCAGACTGCACAGGGAAGTTGTAGTAGAATTCCCTTTTGAAGTTATTGCGGAAGCAAACTAAACTTCGAAATAAATTGAATAAAAAAATCCCGAGCAATTTGCTCGGGATTTTTTTATTTACGATAATATGAATAGATATTTTCTTATTGTTGCTGTTCCAAAGCAGCTCTTAGTCGACCTTGTAGTTCCGTATCGCTTTGCAATGCCATGGCAATGGTTTGATATCTTTCCATACTCAACCCCTCATTGCTGATGATTTCTTCAATTTGTTGGGTGAAGCCCACTTGCATCTGCTGAATTTCGTTCATTAATTTGCCAAAACGCTCTTTCTCTTCGTCACTGGCATCAACTGTTTTTTCGGGAGAAGCCGCTGCTTGGTACATTTCATTGAACCTATTGGCCTCAAAACCACTTTCTTCAACCGTCTGCATTACTTTTTGCTGTGCTTCCATGTTCACTTTCTGGATATCTTGAAAAGCCGAAGCAATTTTATTCAGTTCTGAATCGCTGACCTCTACTTGTTCTTGTGCATTTATTTGGGAAAAAGCACTTGCACCAACGGCTATAAAACAGACCACCAAAGTTTTAATTGATTTTAAAAATCTCATTCTATGTTCTTTTTAATACATGTTAATTTCCGAAACTAAGGTATTTAAAAGGGGATGCCAAAGAATGGAGGTTAAGATAAACTTAAAGCTGGTGCATCAAACAAATAATTCTTTGCTATAAATTCGGTGCTTATAACAAGCCTTTTTATTTTTGCAGGATGAAATACAAACGTCTGACAAAGGAACAATTGGAGGAACTCCACCCTGAATTCATTAACTTTTTGGCGACCCAATCCATCACAGCTGATGAGTGGGACACTTTAAAAAAGGAAAAACCTGAGGTGGCTGAGGATGAAATTGATGTTTTCAGCGATTTGATATGGGAAGGAGTGTTGAACAAGGTCGAGTATCTTGAAAATGTATCGGAAAAACATATGCATCTTTTCCATCTTACAGAGAAGGAAATGAAGTTGCTCTCTGTCAAGATTTTAAATCCCGAAATCGACTTGAGGACCGAGATAGGTTTTGGCTGGTTCAAACGTAATTACCAATCCGATTTTGTGGAATATCTTACGGCCTCCAAGGCTTATGGGGAAGATAAAAATGTGGACAAGTTTGAAATCATTAAACAAGGTGCCGTTATCACTAAAGGAGAACTGTATCAATGGTTTGAACAGATTGTGGAGTGATTTTTTTTCTACCTTTCTTATAATAAAGGGTTGATATATTTCTCAATCTAATCCAAAATATTTTATCATCTCATCGTAATTTTTAGTATCCACACCCTCATTTTTTAGTGAAGTTTTAAAATCTTCCTGTGTCTTACCTGTCAGGTTGGATATTTCAACAAAAAGAAGGTGTAATTCATTAATCCCTGCATTGGCAATCCAACCTTTTGTTAAATCCGAACCATCAAAATTGGAAACACCTATATAAATTTGAATATCGGTGTAATAAAATAGGAATTTTCGATCCAATTCTTTAACCGCTCCTGGTATAGGAACATAAACGGGTTCATTTACAGCTTTTAAATAAGCGAAAATATAATAGGTTTCTAAAGATAAATTGGTTGTTGGCAAATCCAAAATTATGTCCGTTGTACCTTCTGTAATATCCATAAGGCTTATGATGAAACGATGAACATTTGCATTTCCGGCCTCCCCTTGTTCACTTTCCGAACCCTCTTCCCCTGGAGGGCCTTGTTCACCTTCCGAACCCTGCTCTCCTTGTGGGCCTTGTTCACCTTGTGGTCCCTGCAAACCTTGAATTCCTTGCTCGCCTTGAATCCCCTGTTCACCATTTTCACCCGAACAAGAAACCAAAGCTAAATTAATAACCAATCCCAGTAGTAATATCGTTTTTAGTTTCATAAAAAAGAAGAATTGAATATACTTAAGATTTATATTTTTATAATTTTTGGATGAATTGACGGATGCCCCTTTTGATCTGACGGATGACCAATTTGATTGGTGTATATTTGCACGAGAATTTAAAACCACATGGCACAAAAACCATCCATACCTAAAGGAACCCGTGATTTTTCACCTGCAGAGGTCTCCAAACGGAACCATATCATCCAAACCATAAAAAAACATTTTGAAACTTATGGTTTTCAACCGATAGAGACCCCGTCTTTTGAAAATTCAGAAACCCTACTGGGAAAATATGGGGATGAAGGCGACCGTTTGATTTTTAAAATCTTGAACTCGGGTGACTTTATTTCCAAAGTGGATGATGTAACCTACAGTTCAAAGAATTCAGCCTCTTTAACGCCGAAAATTTCAGAAAAGGCCCTGCGCTACGACCTTACCGTCCCATTTGCCCGTTATGTGGTGATGCACCAAAATGAGATTGATTTTCCGTTCAAACGATATCAAATCCAACCTGTTTGGCGTGCGGACCGTCCGCAAAAGGGGCGTTTTCGTGAGTTTTATCAATGTGACGCCGATGTGGTGGGAGCCGATTCTCTGCTTCAAGAAGTTGAATTTGTGCAGTTGTACGACGCCGTTTTTACTGATTTGGGCCTGAAAGGGACCACCATCAAAATCAACAATAGAAAGATATTATCGGGAATCGCTGAAGTGATAGGAGCCAAGCATTTGTTGGTAGATTTTACTGTCGCTCTGGATAAATTGGACAAGATAGGAGAGGAAAAAGTAAAAGCGGAGATGATGGAAAAAGGTATCTCCGAAGCTGCCATTGCCAAGGCACAACCTCTTTTTGAGATGACGGGAACCGCGTCCGAGCAATTGGAAAAGCTGAAATCTATCCTTGCCGATTCCGAAATTGGAATGCTGGGTGTCTCCGAACTGGAAGAGATTATTGCTACTGCCGATATGATCGGACTGCAATCAGCAACCCTTCAATTGGATGTTACCCTAGCTCGCGGGCTCAATTACTATACTGGCGCTATTTTTGAAGTCGCTGCTCCCGAGGGTGTACAAATGGGTTCTATTGGTGGTGGTGGCCGTTACGATGACCTTACAGGTATTTTTGGACTAAAAGATGTGAGCGGCGTAGGTATCAGTTTTGGTTTGGATCGTATTTATTTGGTTTTGGAAGAATTGAACCTGTTCCCTGAAAGTTTGGATTCATCTTTGGATGTGCTTTGCCTCAATTTTGGAAAGAAAGAGGGAAGAGCGGCCTTAAAACTGGTTTCAGGACTACGTAAAGAAGGTCTTAGAGCGGATTTATACCCAACGGATACCAAAGTGCAGAAGCAGTTCAAATATGCCGACAAAAGAGGAGTGCCCTATGTAATTCTTTTGGGAGACCAAGAGTTGACAGACGGTAAATTTGTGGTCAAAAATATGAAGACGGGTGACCAGCATGATTATCAATTGGACTCGCTTCAAGCATTTGCGGAAAAAATCAAGTCCGACTTTTAATTTCCTTAATTATGGTTTTGTAATAGGTGGGGCCATGGGGGACGTATTTGCCCATACTGGCCAAGCCCCAGGTTTCCTCAGCGAACTTGAATAGGGGTACAAGCGCCAAGTCTTCGACCTCACTTTCCTGTTTGGTGGGCAGGTTCAAGGGAACGCTGAGCCGGCACAAAAAGATATGGTGCAGTTCAGCATCAATAAAGTCCTCGGAAATTTTGTGAATGGCCTTGAAAGTGCCCAAAGGTTCCAAATCTGACTCCGAAACGGTAAGTCCAACTTCTTCTGCTACTTCGCGAATGGCAGCAGCAACAATTTCTTCCCCGGCGGAAACATGCCCAGCCACGGAAACATCCCAAAGTAGGGGGTGGGTAGCTTTATCTTTGCCGCGCTGTTGAATCAATACTCGTCCATCGGGTGTGTACAGCCAAATATGTACCGTTGGATGAAGCAGTCCCTTCCGGTGCGCTTCTGATTTTAAACAGGATTTCCCTGTAGGTTTTCCATGTTCGTCCAAAATGTCAACTTGCTCATCCATATCACATAAAGATAAAAAAAAGTCGCCCCGAAGAACTTTCGAGGCGACAAATTTTAATATCGGGATGATGAAAAATAATCAGTTAATCAAAATAACTGAACGTTTCCCCTTCTTTGATGTTCAATAAAGTTTCATAAATCAAACGGATAACGTTCTCCACATCGTCCCTGTGAACCGTTTCCACTGTAGTGTGCATATAGCGCAAGGGCAACGATATTAAAGCGGAAGCAACGCCACCATTGCTATAGGCGAAAGCATCCGTATCAGTTCCGGTGTAGCGTGATGATGCATTGCGTTGGAATGGAATTTTTTTGGATTCCGCAGTTTCCAAAATACGCTCACGTAATTTGTTCTGTACCGCTGGCGCATAAGAAATTACAGGTCCATCACCAATCTTTGTCTCGCCCTCCGTCTTTTTGTTGATCATTGGAGTGGTGGTATCGTGGCAAACATCGGTAACAATAGCAACATTTGGTTTTATGGTCTGTGTGATCATTTCGGCACCACGTAATCCAATTTCTTCTTGCACAGAATTGGTAACGTATAACCCAAAGGGAAGTTCCTTTTTGTTCTCCTTGAGCAGGCGAGCAACCTCGGCGATCATGAAACCACCCATTCTGTTGTCCAAGGCACGGCAAACAAATTTGTCCTTGTTCAAAATATGGAATTGGTCAGGGTAGGTGATTACGCAACCCACATGAACGCCCATCTTCTCCACTTCTTCCTTATCCTTGGCGCCAATGTCGATAAAAATGTTGTCCAATTTTGGAGACTCTTCTTTTTCCTTGTTCCTGGTATGGATAGCTGGCCATCCAAATACACCTTTCACAATACCGTTTTTGGTATGGATGTCTACCCATTTTGATGGGGCGATCTGATGATCACTACCGCCATTTCTGATTACATAAAGCAATCCTTCATCGGTAATATAGTTGACATACCAAGAAATTTCATCGGAATGCCCTTCGATAACCACCCTATATTTTGCATCTGGATTGATGACCCCTACGGCCGTGCCATAAGTATCCGTGATAAACTCGTCCACATAAGGTTTTACGTAGTCCATCCAAATTTTTTGACCTTCCCATTCATAACCCGTCGGTGATGGGTTGTTCAGGTATTTTTCTAAAAACTCAAGGGATTTTTCGTTGATGATTTTCTCTTTTGACATGTATCTGATTTAGAACACAAACTTAAGAATATTCACTTTTATTTAATAGCCAAATCACACCTTTATACTTACTTTTGGCAAGACTTTTGACAAAGAAATATGATGCTACGTATCTGTTTTTTAGTTATTTTCTTATCGATTTATGGCTTCGGATGGGCCCAAGAATCGAAAGGGGACTCTATTAAAACACCAATGGATTCGATTGCCAATGATTCCATAGAGGACTACTATATTAGGTTCGAAGGGGATTCCATTTTGATGAGTTCCATTGAGCTGGAAGAGGTGTATATATTTGGTGAATTGGACTTTGCCAGCCGTGAAGACAAGCTGCGTTACTACATCCTTAGAAGAAAAACCCTGAAGGTTTACCCATATGCTAAATTGGCGGCCGAACGACTTGTGGAACTGAACGATAGTCTCAAGCATATCAAAAAACGGAGACACCAACGGCGCTATACCAGAAAGGTGCAAAAGTATATTGAAGGTGAGTTCTCCGAAGAACTTAAAAAGTTGACTCGCACGGAAGGACAGATTTTGGTGAAATTGATTCATCGTCAAACAGGGACCACCGCTTTTGATCTGGTCAAAGACCTTCGGAACGGATGGCGTGCCTTTTGGTACAATACCACCGCGAGTTTGTTCAAGATCAGTTTAAAGGAGGAGTTCCGTCCTGTAGAAGTGCATGAGGATTATTTGATAGAGGATATTTTGCAAAGGGCCTTTGCGGCAAACCGATTGGAAAGGCAAAAGTCGGTATTGGACTATGATTATGCCCAGCTTTCCAATAAATGGAAAAATGGGCCTCCCGGTACAAGGAACTAATCTTTTGACTTTTTCCCAAAAACAGCATCTATTACGATGCCTACCGAACGAAACCCCAGATAGATTGCGGTTCCTGCACACAATATTCCTAAAATGAGAACGGGCCAATAGAAGGGGTGCCCTTCATTTTTAAATGCTTCATAGATCAAAAAAGGTCCCATGAACATGGCCAGTACTGTAAAGCCAAATGATTTTAATCCTTTTACCAGAAGTTCCTTGTTCGTTCTTCTCATGGGACCAAAGTAGGAATATTAGCTTATATTTAAAGGATATTGCACTAAAAATCAACTATGGAATTACTAGTTCTTGGGGTGGTCGTCCTGTTCATTGTCATTGCCACCGTAAAGTTTAAAATGCATCCCATCTTTTCGCTGACCATAGCAGCAATAGCTTCTGGTTTTTTCTTGGGCATGGCGCCAAAAAGCATAATGTCCACCATGGTGGAGGGTTTTGGAAATACGCTTTCTGGAATCGGATTGGTTATCGCGTTTGGAACGGTCATTGGCATTTACCTTGAAAAAACGGGAAGCACACAAGTATTGGCCAATAGCATCTTGGGGATAATCGGCCTAAAGCGTTCGCCTTTGGCAATGAACTTGGCGGGTTTTGTCATTTCCATTCCAGTGTATTGCGATTCGGGCTACATCATACTTTCCTCATTAAATAAAGCCATCAGTAAAAAAACGGGTATTCCCGTGCTTGTTTTTGCCATTGCTTTGGCCACAGGGTTATATTCCGCTCACGTGTTTGTGCCACCGACACCCGGACCTTTGGCCGCTGCCGCCATTTTGGATGCGGATTTGGGAATGGTGCTGATATTCGGGCTTTTGGTCGCAATACCAGTATCCATTGCAGGCTATTTTTGGGCGAGGTTCATCGGAAAATCATTGCAGGAAGATGAGATTTTGGAAACCGCGGAAACCAAAGAGAAAGTTCCATCTACTGTACAACCTTTTCAAGCCTTTTTGCCCTTATTGGTACCGATAATTTTGATAGCATTGAAGTCCGTTGCAGATTACCCGACCCATCCGTTGGGCGATGGTTGGGCCTTCTCTGTTTTAGGTTTTTTGGGCAGTCCGGTAATCGCATTGTTGATCGGGGTTTTCTTTGCTTTTGCGTTGGGTAGAAAAGTTCCTTCGGAAGAGAAAAAGGAGTGGGTGCCCGAAGCGTTCAAGCAGGCGGGAGCTATTGTGCTGATAACAGGAGCAGGAGGGGCATTTGGTGCTATTCTGAGAACTATGGATATTGCATCTATCATTAATTTGGAGTCCAGCACAGGAGTTGGTGGTCTTTTGATAGCTTTTGCGATTTCAACAGTGCTCAAAACGGCCCAGGGGTCATCAACCGTAGCGATAATTACCACATCTGCCATCATTGCACCACTGTTGGAAACCTTTGGTTTGGTTTCCATTACTGATAAGGCCTTGGCTGTTCTTGCAATAGGGGCAGGGGCCATGACGGTGTCACATATCAACGATAGTTATTTTTGGGTAGTTTCACAGTTTTCCCATATGAATGTTAAAACAGCGTTGCGTGGACATACGTTGGGAACCTTGGTCCAGGGTGTTGTTGGTATTTTGATGATTTTGATGATCTATGCTTTTGTCTAGAAGACGCTATTCAATAATAAGGCTCCGTTTATATTCTTGCACTACGGCAAAGTAACCTAGGGCAAAATCATTGGGATTCTCCACATCATCGATTACGGTAACGTTCTCCGCCCCTGTAATATCAAAAACATTGCCTCGAACCGTTGCGACGGGTGTTTGAAAAGGTCCTCCACCATTTCCCGTTTGCTCCAGCACCAGGTCCATATAATTGTAAAAACCTTGTGTTGCCCCTAAAATACTGACCGTTACGTGGTCACCAGGTTCGGTCTTGTCATCATAGAAAAAGGAAAACTGGAATTGTTGTCCTTGAAAAAATTCGTCCTCAACCGTTTGAAATTCGCCGAACATAAAATCGAACACATAAAAATTATCAGCTTCGCCATCGTCCGTAAAGGTTACGATGATTTCAGTTTGATCTTCATCAAAAAAGACTTCGTCTCCTTGCTCCAGATTATCCAAAGGTACGGTCGGCACATATTCTGTTTGGGCAAAGTAGTACTTATCCTGATAATTGATTTCTAATATAAAAACGGTCCCCAGTTCAGCGGCCGAAGAGGGTATTCGTTGGTCCGTAGGCAAATTCGGGTCTGGGATATAAATTCCGGAGCCAGATGTTTCTTCCACCAAGGATGATGTGGATAGATTGTCAAAGTTGCCTTCACTGTCCAACTGGCCATACGATATCATAACGCTCTCAGCCTGCACGGATTGATTTTCTTCGAAAAAAATACTGCTGGCCTTAAGGCCTATGCGCACATTTATGAACTCCTGTTCCTTATCCACACGCAAAAGTCCATCTACCACTAATTTAGATTCCGTTTCCGACAAATCTACATCAACAACATCTTCACAGGAACCGAATATTAGCGCAATAAATAGATATGCCAATAACTTTTTCATGTCGTTAAAATTTAAAATTATAGGTTACGGAAGGGATGATTCCGAAAATAGATGTCCGAATGGCTTCGTTCCTGCCCGTGTCCTCATTTTCCCTAAAGTTTATGGATGCTGCATTTTTACGGCTGTACGCATTGTAAATACTGAAAACCCACTCGGATTGAATTTTCTTCCGCTTATTTCGTTTTGGGGTCAGAATGGCAGAAATATCCAATCTGTGGTAATCTGGTAGGCGTTCTTCGTTCCGTAGCCCGTAGTATGGAACGGTCATATCCTCAAATTCAAATTGACCGATCGGATAATTGGTCGGCTGTCCCGTCTGATAGATAAAATTAGCATTGAAACTCCATTTTTCATTGAGCTCAAAACTGCCATAAACAGAAAGATCGTGGGTCTTATCGTACGGGGTGTTGTACCATTGCCCCATATTGATGCCAGTTTCTAAAGTGGTTCTTCCGGGAGTCCTTTGCTCAGATTTTGATAGGGTGTAGGCCAACCAACCTGTAAATCGACCTTCATTTTTTCGAAATAAAAGCTCTAAACCGTAGGCCCTTGCTTCTCCGCTCAATATAACTTGCTCTATGGCATCATTGGCAATAAGGTTGGCACCGTCAATATAATCTATTCTATTTTGGATGGTCTTATAGAATGTTTCTGCCTCTAAACTGTATACCCCTTCTTGAATATTCCTGAAATAACCAAAGGCATATTGGTCCAAAAGTTGTGGCTCCACAAAAGGGCCGCTGGGTGTCCACACATCTAAAGGGGTGGGGGAGTTTGTATTGGAAATCAGGTGTAAGTATTGTGCCAATCGGGTGTAACTCGCCTTTATGGAGTTATTTTCCTTAAACGTATAGGACATAGAAATCCTTGGCTCCAGATTAAAAAATGATTTCATGGTTTCGCTACGGCCAGGACTAATGGTGTCTATGGGGTTCGCTTCTCCATAAGTTTGGGTAAAAGGGTCAAAATCCACGGGATTGTCATCGGCATAAACAAAGAACTCGCCCTGACCAAATCTGCTGAACTGACTTGCCCTTAATCCATATTCTATGCTTAGGTTTTCCGTGATTTCGTGTTCGACATCAATGTAAGCGGCATTTTCGTTGGCGTATTTTTTGGTGAGCTGATCTTCAACGATACCGGAATCGGGGCTGTTGGGCACTATTTTCCCTGGATTGAATACATAATAGATGCTGTTGATTCCGTAATTCAACTGGAGTTTGTTGTTCAAGTAGTGTTTTAGATCGTATTTAAGGTTAAAGTTTTGGATGCCAGAGTTCCACTCAAAACCCACAAAATCAAGCTCTAGGCCATAATAATAATCGGAATAAATAAGTGAAAGGTTGGAGAAAAGCTTATCGGAAAACAAGTGGTTCCATCTCAAATTACCCACCGCATTTCCATATTCGTTCACAAAACGGTCGCTTACGTTGAAAAGATCCCGACCAAAGTATCCAGAGAGAAAAACGCTATTATTCTCATTGATTCTATGGGTAATTTTGGTGTTAAGATCATAGAAATAGGCCTTGTTGTCTATATCGAACAAAGGAAGAAATAAGTGTGCATAGGACGCTCTTCCGCCGGCTAGAAAAGAAGTTTTATCCTTTTGAATGGGACCCTCTATCAATAATCTGCTCGCGACTGCACCAATACCTCCGTTTACTTTAAATTCTTTGCTGTTCCCTTCTTTTTGAAAGATATCGAGCACGGAGGAGACCCTTCCACCGTATCTTGCCGGGATTCCGCCCTTAAAGAGTTTTACATCCTTTATCGCGTCAGGATTGAATACGGAAAAGAAGCCAAAAAGGTGTGAGGAATTGAACACGGTGGCCTCATCCAGTAGGATAAGGTTTTGGTCCGCTGCGCCACCACGAACATTAAATCCAGAAGATGCCTCTCCTGCACTAGTAACACCAGGTAAAAGTAACAGCGATTTAATAACATCGGATTCACCCAGCACAACGGGAATCTCCTTTATGGTGTTAGATGTCAACGAGGTAACGCTCATTTGGGGTTTACGGATATCCAGTTTTTCCACATTGTCCGTTACCACGACCTCTTGAAGTTCTTCCGTCTTTTCGGTCAGATTGAAATCTAGCTTCACATTTTTGTTCAGAGTAATGGTCTGTACAATTTCCTGAAAACCCAGATAGCTCACTATGATTTGATATTCTCCCTCTGGAAGCGTTATGGAATAAAAACCGTATTCGTTGGTAGTTGTCCCGGTTTTTAACTCCGAAACGGCCACCGTAACACCTATCAAAGATTCGTTACTGGATGCTTCGAAGATTGTGCCGCTAAGGGTGTACCTCTCTTGGGCCTGAATTACAAAAAAATGCCCAAACAGGGCTAGCAAAAATGCAAGATAATGTCTGGGCATTCGATTGATTTTTTTAAAAGTAAACATTTATCGGGCAGCGAAAAAACGAATGTAGCTACCTAAGATTATTTTAACATTATTATAGGATAAAACAAAAGGCAGCCTAATTTGGGCTGCCTTTACATGTCATTTTATTCTATTTTGATTATCCAATGGAATCCAAAATACTGTTCAAGGTTGAACTGGGTCGCATAGCCTTTGAAGCCATTTCTGGGTCTGGTAGATAATATCCTCCGATATCAACTGGCGAACCTTGCGCATCTATCAATTCTTGGGTAATTTTCACTTCGTTAGCGGACATTGCCTCATAAACTTTGCCGAATATGGTTTTTAGTTCTCCATCCTTATCTTGTTTGGCCAATTGCTCTGCCCAGTACAAGGCAAGGTAGAAGTGGCTTCCACGGGTATCTATTTCGTTTACCTTTCTGGATGGTGACCTGTCCTGGTTCAAGAATTCTTCGGTTGCCTTGTCCAAAGCATCGGCAAGCACCTGTGCCTTTTGGTTATTGTTCTTTTCTCCAAAGAATTCCAACGAAACGGCCAATGCCAAGAATTCACCTAACGAATCCCATCTCAAGTGACCTTCTTCCAAAAATTGCTCTACGTGCTTGGGAGCTGAACCACCTGCACCGGTCTCGAACAATCCTCCACCGTTCATCAAAGGAACAATGGACAACATTTTTGCGCTGGTTCCAACTTCCAAAATAGGGAAGAGGTCGGTCAAGTAATCCCGCAATACGTTACCGGACACGGAGATGGTATCTTTTCCTTCTTTCATGCGCTTCAAGGTGAACTTGGTAGCTTCGATGGGGGAAAGAATCCTAATATCCAATCCAGATGTATCGTGGTCTTTTAGATAAAGATTTACTTTTTTGATCAATTCGGCATCGTGGGCCCTGTTTTCATCCAACCAAAAAACGGCCGGTGTCCCGGTGGCCCTTGCTCTGGAAACGGCCAATTTGACCCAGTCCTGAACAGGTGCATCCTTAACTTGGCACATTCTCCAAATGTCGCCTTCTTCCACGGCATGCTCTATCAATGTTTCGCCAGCAGCATTTACCACTTTTACCGTTCCGGCTTTTTCTATTTCGAAGGTTTTGTCGTGGGAACCATATTCCTCCGCTTTCTGGGCCATCAAACCAACATTGGGAACTGTTCCCATCGTTGTTGGGTCGAAAGCGCCGTGTTCTTTACAAAAATCGATGGTAGCTTGGTATACTCCTGAGTAGCTGCTGTCGGGAATGATAGCTTTTGTGTCTTGAAGCTCTCCGTTCTTGTCCCACATTTTACCGGAGTTCCTGATCATGGCGGGCATGGATGCATCAATGATCACATCACTCGGTACATGAAGGTTTGTAATGCCTTTATCGGAATTCACCATGGCCAAATCTGGTCCATTTTCAATGCTAGCCTTAATGGCCGCCTCGATTTCTTTGTGCTGGTCTTCGGGCAGTTTTCCAATTTTATCGAACAGGGTTTCCAAGCCATCGTTAGGATTGATTCCCAATTTTTCGAAGGTGTCACTATAATTTTTGAACAGTTCGGAAAAGTAGACTTCCAAAGCATGTCCAAAAATGATGGGGTCGGAAACCTTCATCATGGTGGCTTTAAAGTGCAGGGAAAGCAAGATGCCCTTTTCCCTTGCATCTGCAATTTCTTTGGTCAAAAACTCTACCAATGCTCTTTTGCTCATTACTGTAGCATCTATAACCTCACCTTTTAGAAGGGCCAGCTTGTCTTTTAGCACGGTTGTGCTACCGTCTGCACCTACCAATTCGATACGGACCTCATCCGCATTGGATAGGGTCAACGATTTTTCGTTGGATTTAAACTCGCCATGGGACATGGTGGCCACATGGGTCTTGGAATCCGACGACCATTCGCCCATGGTGTGCGGATGTGCCTTTGCATAATTTTTTACAGCTTTTGGAGCGCGTCTGTCCGAGTTGCCTTCACGGAGTACTGGATTTACGGCGCTACCTTTTATCTTATCATATTTCGCCTTGATGGCTTTTTCCTCGTCGGTTTTAGGCTCGTCGGGGTAATTGGGAAGGTTATACCCTTTTTTTTGTAATTCCTCAATGGCTTCTTTCAACTGTGGTATGGAAGCACTGATATTCGGAAGTTTTATAATGTTGGCCTCTGGGGTCTTGGCAAGTTCGCCCAAAATGGACAAATCGTCTGGTATTTGCTGTTCCTTGGTCAACAATTCTGGAAACACGGCAGCAATTCTACCGGCCAAAGAAATGTCCTTGGTCTCTACGGTAATGTTGGCGGTTTCGGTAAATGATTTTACAATGGGTAAGAAGGATAATGTTGCTAAGGCGGGTGCCTCGTCTGTTTTGGTATAATAAAGTTTAGCCATTTATATGTATTTGTTTGAGCGGTTGCAAATATACGATATATGGACAGTGAAGTACGAACGGAAGTGACTAAAAGTGTGGTTTTTTGGTGATAATTTGTTAAAAAACAAAAGCCATTTCCTTGTTTTTACCAAGGAGATGGCTTTCAGAATGGACTCAAGATTTGTTTGGTGGTACCAAAACTGTAACCGATTTGATTACATCTTTTGCCCTTTCGACGTTTGCTCTGCTCTGTTCTTAATTTTTCAACTAATCTACATTTAGCAAAGTATACTGTTACATTCCTAAATTTTATCAAAATGGAAAATTGCTCTTCCATTCGCACATAAAATCTATTATTTTTCATTGGGTTTTGCCAAAGCACCTCCCAAATCAAAATTCCTTTTGTGATCAGTAGTGTTACCAATTAAAAGGGAATCCACAGTTTTAAAGAACGTCAACTTTAAATCGATATGTATGTGATGGTATCACTATCATATCTTAGTCTAAAGTAGAACAGAAAACCAGATTTTGCAAGTTTATAAAGGATTAAAAATCAACACAATATAAACCGAAGTTATTAACAATTGTTCATAAAAAAAGCACCCGTTTTGGGTGCTTTTTCAGTTTGTTCAGGATTTGGGTCATCCTTTAACTTCTTTAATACGGGCCTTTTTACCGGTAAGACCTCTAAAGTAGAAGATTCTGGATCTACGTACTTTACCTTTTTTGTTTACTTCAACTCTTTGCAAAGCTGGCATGTTTACTGGGAAAATTCTTTCCACACCTACAGTACCGGACATTTTGCGAATGGTAAAAGTTTCTGTTGCACCGCTTCCTCTACGTTGTATCACTACACCTTTAAAGAACTGGGTACGAGTTTTTTCACCTTCCTTGATTTCGTAATACACAGTGATGGTGTCACCAGCTGAGAATTTTGGAAATTCTTTTTTTGGAACAAATTCGTCTTCAACAAATTTTATTAAGGATTCCATTTGTATGTTTTTTAATGTTTTTTGCAAGACCAACTTACACGGATTTCGTCAGAGGTTGATTTTGAGATTGCAAAAGTAATCTATTATTTAGAAATTACAAGCTGTTTTTTACCTTTTTGATTTATTTTTCCAAAAGGTCGGGTCTTCTTTCTTGAGTACGTTCCAAGGCTTGTTGCTCCCGCCATTTCTCAATTTTTGGAAAGTTGCCGCTCAACAGGATTTTTGGAACTTCCATTCCTTTATATTCCGCAGGTCGAGTATACACGGGCGGTGCCAATAGATTGTCCTGAAACGTATCGGTCAGGGCAGAGGTTTCATCGTTCAATACTCCTGGGAGCAATCGAATTACCGCATCGCACAAAATAGCAGCGGCGAGTTCACCACCAGAAAGCACATAGTCGCCAATGGAAATTTCACGGGTCACGAACATATCCCTTACCCGTTGGTCGACACCTTTATAATGTCCGCAAAGCACAATAATGTTCTTTTTCATGGAAATTTCATTGGCCATTCCCTGATTTAAGGTATTGCCATCGGGTGTCATATAAATGACTTCGTCATACTTCCTTTCCGCTTTTAATTGGGAAATGCATTTATCGATGGGTTCTATCATCATCACCATTCCGGCTCCACCACCAAATTGGTAGTCGTCCACCTGCTTATAATTTCCGGTGGTGTAATCCCTCAAATTATGAAGGTGCACCTCTACCAAACCCTTTTCTATGGCCCGTTTTAGTATTGATGCTTCGAAAGGGCTTTTTAGAAGTTCGGGAAGTACGGTGATAATGTCTATCCGCATGGACATTGGTGTTGTGTGTTGTTTGCCGCAAAAATAGTGAATGCTGGCAATAACTGCTATATAAAAGAAAGGCTTCCCGAATGGAAGCCTTAATTCTTATTTTTTCTGCTTGTTCAGTTCGTCCTGTAACTGTCTACTTATTTTCTGCTCGCGTTCAAGAGCTCTTCTCCTATGATTTTGATACTCCTCCTCCAACTCGGCAAGTGCAGACTTGGCCTGCTGTGTCAAAAAGTTGCTATTTCTAAATCGATATATAAAGAACAAAAGGAGCAACAACAGTCCAAAAATAATGGACCACAATATAAAGTTGTAGGTTCCTTTGCTGATAAGTATACCGAAGAAAGAAATACTGTCTTTTTCCTCGGTAACACTGTTCAATTTATTGGTCGTTTCTTGCAGTTTGCCATTTAAGCTTTCTATTTCGGCATCATTGGCCGTGATGGTCGCAGATAAGTCCTTGATGGTCTTATTCGCTGTATCGATGGAATCAAAAACGTTATCTTTCGTTTTGTATAGGTCGGTTATCTTGACCACCTCATATTGGATACCATTGGCCCGATAATTGCCCGACTTACGTTCCAATTCTTCAAACTGCCCCCTAAGGGTGTTATCAGTTTCTTCGGTTGATTCATCTTCCTGTGCATGGACGGATAGGGCAGGAATTAGTAAGGCTAAGGCAAATAAAATGCGTAAATGCTTCATGTTCAATAATGTTCTCGTATTAAATTTAGATTAAGGGTGAGGCGAAATTACATCAATATACCTAATTTAAAAAAAGAAAATCAGTTCAAAGAACAATTCGTGCCCCGTTAATAATACGTATAACGCCTAACTTTTGCGATATATTTTGCCAATCGTACAACTTGATGCGAATAACCATACTCGTTATCGTACCAAATATACAATACCACATTTTTTCCGCCGGGAGCAACAATTGTGGCCTTGCTGTCATAAATTGATGGCGCCGTGGTGCCCACAATGTCCGAAGATACCAATTCGTTGCTCAGCGCATACTTTATCTGCTCCACCAAATCACCTTCCAACGCATATTTTTTTATGATGGTGTCTATGCCTTCTTTTGAGGTTTTGTTTTTGACTTCTAAGTTTAAAATGGCAAGTGATCCATTGGGTACGGGAACCCGTATGGCATTAGAAGTCAATTTTCCCTTTAGGGATGGTAGTGCTTTTGCGACCGCAGAACCCGCGCCCGTTTCCGTAATTACCATATTAAGCGCTGCTGCACGGCCGCGACGGTATTTATTGTGCATATTATCCACCAAATTTTGGTCATTGGTGTAGGCGTGTATGGTTTCCAAATGCCCTTTTTTTATGCCCAAAGAATCCTCGATTACCTTTAGGATAGGGGTAATGGCGTTCGTAGTACAAGAGGCGGCAGAGTATATTTTTGTCTTGTCCGGGTCAAAATCTTTGTGGTTTACCCCGTGTACAATATTGGGAACCTCTTTTCCAGGGGCGGTCAACAATACCTTACTGGCACCTTTGGATTTTAGATGTCTAGTCAATTCTTTGTTATCTCTAAAGGCTCCTGTATTATCTATAATCAAAGCATCTGCAATGCCATATTTAGTATAATCGATATCTTCTGGTTGATTGGCATTGATGATTTTTACCGTGGTGCCATTGATAATGAGCGCTTGTTTTTCCACATCCACATCCACAGTTCCGGTAAAAGGTCCGTGAACCGAATCGGTTTTAAGAAGCGCTGCTCTTTTTTCCAAGACTTCCCTGTTCATTTCACCCCGGATTACAATAGCGCGTAGTCTTAACTGACTGCCCCTGCCTGTTTTGGCCATAAGCTCACGTGCTACCAAACGGCCAATACGTCCAAATCCATAGAGTACCACATCTTTTGGTTTAATGGCTTTGGTGGTTTGGGCGCCCTTCAGTTTGTCAATAACAAAAGCCTTTACATTTAAATGGGCGTTTTGGCTGGAATTGTACTCGTAGGTCAGCTTACCGATATCGAGTTTGGCAGGAGGAAGGTTAAGGTCGTTGATGGCCCGTAGAATCTCCACGGAATCAAAAATAGACATAGGCTTTTGAACAAATTCACCCGCATATTCGTGTAGGTTGATGATGTCGCTTACATTCTTGTCAATAATTTGATTTTTGAAGAGAACCACCTCTATGGCCTTATCGTACCAAAGGTCGCTTATGATTTTTATGAATTCGGTAGTGGCTTTACGTCTATCTGCCTGAAAGGCAAGCTCTTTTTCGTAAGATAAATTATCATTCATGGATGATGGTTGCGGTTGTGATGATTAATTTCTTGGCTAAATTATATATTTCAAACGTTTTCGTAAAACATAATGGGTATAAAAAAAGCGTCTTTTTAAAGACGCTTTTAAGTGTTTTTTCAGCACTTTTTACTGAAGTATCATGTGTTCCTTTTCTCCATCTTCATTGATCATGGTGAAACTGGTTCGTCCGTATCTGGATATTTGGCCAAAACGTTCTTTGGCATCATCAATATTCTCTATGGGTTCACCATCCAATTCAATAATAACCTTGTTGGTCAAACCATATCTAGAGTAGCCTTGGGGAACATCAATAATCTTAACACCTTTGGATACGCCAAATTTCTTTTTGTCTTCTTTGGTCAAGTTTTTTACCTTAAAAGAAGTCGCAGGAAGAATAACGCTGTTTTGTTTTTTTAACGTGACGTTTCTCACTAAACTTTCTCCACCTCGATCCAATGTAACTTTAACCACATCACCGGGTCTTTTGGCGGAAAGGTATCCTGTAAGTTCTGAGAATTTGCCAATACTGACGTTGTCCACTTTTTTAATAATGTCACCTTGCATTAAACCGGCTTCATCAGCACCAGAATCCTCTTCCACGCCTTCAACATAAACACCTTCTAGTTCATCAATCCCTTTTTCAATAGCCAATGGAGATCTTGCATTTAACGCCGAAATTCCCAAAAGTCCTTTTTGGACATTGCCGAACTCCATAATATCCTCTACAACCTTTTTGGCAATATTACTCGGAACCGCAAAGGCATACCCAATATAGGAACCTGTCTGGGAAGTGATTGCCGTGTTGATACCAATAAGGTCGCCATTGGTGTTCACTAAAGCCCCACCACTGTTTCCGGGGTTAACGGCAGCATCAGTCTGTATAAAAGATTGAGCACCATTTGGGGAAAGCGATCTAGCCTTGGCACTTACGATACCTGCCGTTACGGTAGAGGTTAGGTTGAATGGGTTACCGACAGCAAGTACCCACTCCCCAATTTTAGCATTGTCGGAATCTCCGAAAGCCAAGTAGGGCAATGCATCTTCGGCATCTATTTTTAAAAGGGCAATGTCAGAGTCTGCATCGGTTCCGATTACTTCCGCTTCATAGGATTTATTGTTGTTCAGGACAACTTCCAATTGGCTCGAGTTGGCTATTACGTGATTATTGGTCACAATGTAGCCATCAGGAGAAATGATTACTCCAGAACCGGTACCCAACTGTGGGGTTGATTTACGTTCATAACCATAAAAGAATTCGGCAATGCTTGAAGGTCCACTTTTACTTAGGGTCATATTTTTAACGTGTACCACGGAATTTACCGTTTTTTCGGCAGCAGAGGTAAAATCAACCTCGTTGATTCCAGCTCCTTTCGCCGATGTATCCAGATTGCTCGTGGTCACAAAAGGTGTTTCCTCCTGTGCAGTGACCCATTTATAGCTTTCTTTCTCGAAAAATAATTTGTAAGCTCCCAGTGTAATTGCTCCCGCAAATACGGAAACAAGGAATAAACTAGCTATTTTCTTCATAATTCATTAACAATTTAACATTAAGCTTTATCAAAATTAAAAGTTTTCAATTTTTGGTTAGGTCGGTTTAACGCTGTTTTAACTACAAAAAAAACCTTAAAGAATCCCATATATTTGTTCCTTTGTAGATGCATATGGAACTACAGTTTTTTAAATATCAAGGAACGGGAAACGATTTTGTAATTATTGACAATCGTCAGGATATATTTCCCAAAAACAATACCAAACTTGTAGCGGAGCTTTGTGACCGAAGATTTGGCATTGGAGCGGACGGTTTGATTCTGCTCGAAAATGACAATGTGTCTGATTTTAAAATGGTTTACTATAACGCAGATGGAGCCGAAAGCACTATGTGCGGTAATGGAGGCCGCTGCTTGGTAGCGTTTGCCCATTATTTGGGAGTTATAGAAAGAAAGACCACTTTTAATGCAGTAGATGGGCTTCATGAAGCTACCGTGGAAGGTGACATCGTCAATTTAAAGATGATTGATGTGGATAGGATACACGAGAAACAAAACCATAGTTTTTTGGATACCGGCTCCCCGCACCACGTACAATTGGTAAAAGAGCTGGAAAAGTTCGATGTACAAAAAGAAGGGAAGAGACTCCGATATGGAATTTACGGTGAGTCCGGGAGCAATATCAATTTTGTGGAACAGACCAGCGACAATGCTTTTGATGTACGAACCTACGAGAGAGGAGTGGAAGGGGAGACCTTCTCATGTGGTACGGGGGTGACTGCCGTGGCCTTGGCCATGCACGAATCAGGTAAAACTGCAGCCAACGAAGTCCATATCCATACCATTGGAGGCGATTTGACCATTTCTTTTGAAAAGAAGGATGGAAAGTACAGCAATATCTTTTTAAAAGGACCTGCCATACAGGTATTTAAAGGAACCGTCGAATGCTCAATCTAAAAGGAAAACAAGTCTATTTACGGGCCTTGGAGCCCACTGACCTCGATTTTCTGTACAAATTGGAAAACGACACATCGGTCTGGGAGGTGAGCGGTACCTTGAAGCCGTATTCAAAAAAAGTACTGCAACTGTATTTGGACAATGCCCACCGGGATATTTATGATGTGAAGCAGTTACGTTTATGTATCAGTAACAATCAAGACGAATGTATAGGGCTTATCGATTTGTTCGATTTTGACCCTAAACACCGTAGGGCGGGAATCGGAATTATAATCGTTGAACCTGGTGATAGAAACAGGGGGGCTGGTGCAGAAGCTTTGTCACTTTTGTGCGATTATGCATTTTCTGCTTTGGACATGCATCAACTCTACGCCAATATTTTGGAGGATAATGAGGCGAGTATCCATTTGTTTCAAAAAATGGGATTCGAAGAAATCGGCGTTAAAAAGGAATGGATAAGAACCAACCAAGGGTTCAAGAACGAAATAATGTATCAAAAGATCAATACAAATGAATCTTAAGAAAGTACTTTGGGCAACGGCTATCCTCGGATTGTTGATCTGCGGTTTTATTGCTTATCAAATTTACAGTGCCATTTTTAGTCCCAATACCCAGTTCAATAACGATGAAGCCTTTGTTTACATTGAAACGGATGCATCGTTCAGTGATGTAAAAACTTCATTGGAACCTTTGTTGCAAGATTTGTCGACTTTTGAGGCCGTCGCCAAACGTAAAGGGTATATCACCAATATAAAAGCAGGCAAATATGCCCTCAAAAGAGGGATGAACAACAACGAAATTATCAATACCCTTCGAAGCGCCAACTTACCTGTTCAAGTATCATTTAATAATCAAGAATCGCTGGCGTTGTTGGCGGGAAGGGTAGCGGAACAGATAGAAGCAGATAGTTTAGAATTGCTTCAAACATTCAATGATCCTGAGTTTTTGAAGGAAACAAAGTTTGATGAGGATACCAAACTGGCGATGTACATTCCAAATACCTACGAATTTTTCTGGAATACTGACGCAACGAGTTTTAGGGACCGAATGCGGACGGAATACGAACGCTTCTGGAACAGTGACCGTTTGCAAAAGGCAAAAAACCTTGGATTGACTCCCAATGAGGTCACTGCTTTAGCAGCCATAGTACAGAAAGAAACCGCCAAGGTAGATGAACGTCCGCGAGTGGCGGGCGTGTACCTGAATCGAATCCGAAAAGGAATGTTGCTTCAGGCCGACCCCACGGTGATCTACGCCATCAAAAAGGAAACGGGCAATTACGACACCATTATTAAAAGGGTCCTTTTTCGTGATTTGGAAATGGATTCACCTTACAATACCTATAAATATGCAGGTGTTCCTCCTGGACCGATAACCATGCCGGATATTACTTCAATCGATGCGGTTTTGAACCCTGAAAAACACGATTATCTTTATTTTGTGGCCGACGTTTCCAACTTCGGATACCACATGTTTGCCAAATCTTTGGCGCAACACAACCGAAATAAGGTACAATACACCCGATGGTTGAATCAACAAAAAGTTTTGAGATAAGGTTCTTTATCGTTGATTTTCATCCATTTAACGTATTTTAAGGCTGATTTAAGAAATCTTTATGAGCTTTAGGATGCCCTTTAACTTATCTCCATCTATATTTGCCGGCCAAATTGATTTTTGATACGTATATAGTATCGAGATCACAAATATGAACATTATGAAAAGATGGATAGGTTTTATACTACATCTTGCCATGATCGTAGTTTTGACAAGTTTTGGTTCCTACACCGTAATGAAAAAGGAAGTTGTTGAAATTCCCGATTCATTGAAGGTAACAACCAATTTGGAAATCTTTGCACCGCAAGATTCCATTGAACTTCTTGACGAGGACGAGGTAACCCCTCCTTTTCTGGGAAAAGCCTACAATGGCTTTAAGGAAGCACTTGCTTTCAAGGAATCCCAGGGCAAATATCAAAGAGTAAATACATTGGGTTATTTGGGCAAATACCAGTTTGGTAGCAGCACATTAAATTTGATGGGAGTTTACGATATGGATGAATTTTTGGAAAATCCAGAACTTCAGGAAAAAGCCTTTATGGCCAATATTGCCCGTAATAAGTGGATTTTAAGAAGGGATATCAAGCGCTTCAACGGAAAAACTATCGGAGGAATCAAGGTAACTGAATCCGGTATTTTGGCTGCGGCCCATTTGGCTGGAGCGGGCAACGTCAAAAAGTATCTACGATCTTATGGACAAAACGATGTAACTGATGCTTACGGAAGTAATATCTCGTACTATATGAAAAAATTTGCGGGCTACGATATTTCCAATATCAAGCAACAGAAAAATGCCAAAGTATAACTACGGCATGATGTAAAACAAGAAAGCCCCGAAATTCGGGGCTTTTTTTATGCTTGGATTATATAGATCGTTGGTCTTTTGTCTAGGTCTATCTCAATTTCGCTCCATTCATGGGCACTTTTAGTGGAGATAAACTCTGTGGGCAACGTAATATCGCACGCAATACAGAGTCGGGTAGACTTCTGTAAAGTTTTTACAAGTTCCTTTACCAATTTATTGTTACGGTAAGGTGTTTCCATAAAAATTTGGGACTGCCCTTTTTCACGGGATAATCGTTCCAAACTTTTTATCATTTTCTTGCGCTCGGCATTATCAATGGGCAAATAACCGTTGAACGCAAAGTTCTGGCCGTTCATACCGCTGCTCATCATGGCCATTAAAATAGAGGAGGGGCCCACCAGCGGTACCACTTGTATTCTTTTTTGATGCGCAACACGAACTACATCGGCTCCTGGGTCGGCAATGCCCGGACACCCAGCTTCGGACAAAATACCAATATCATGTCCATGAATACATGGGTCCAAAAAAGCGGGTATTTCTTCAGGGTTGGTGTATTTATTCAGGGATTGTAAATGTAAATCAGGTTGCGATTTGCTAGGGCTTACCCGTTTTATAAAACGTCTGGCCGTTTTCTCATTCTCCACGATATAGTGGTCAATGCGCTCTATGGTCCCTTTTACCGAAATGGGCAGGACTTCCAAAGGAGCATTGTCTCCTAAAGTTGTGGGAATCAAATAGATTTTACCCACTATTAAACCAGGTTTTACCTCTTCCATGGGTTTAATTTAGCTTTTTCGCAATTTCCTCACAAGCCCTATCAATCATTTGATATACATTTTCAAAGCCATTGTCGCCACCGTAATAGGGGTCTGGAACTTCTTTAATGCCCAGTTCAACCTCGCTCAGTAACAACTTTACCTTGCTGGCTTGCTCTTGGTTGGCGGCGAGACTGGCTACATCTGAATAATTACTTCGGTCCATAACGTAGATATGATCGAACTCCGAAAAATCGGCTTTAGAAAATTTTCTACACTTCTGATGGTTAATATTTAGACCATGTTTTTTGGCCACCGCAACAGAACGTTTATCGGGAGGATTGCCAACATGATAACCGGCAGTACCTGCAGAATCCACAAATACTTTGTCGGGGTCCACTTTGGATTGCAAAATGCCTTCGGCCAAAGGTGACCTGCATATGTTTCCCAAGCAGACCATCAAAACTTTGGTTTTCATAAATATGTTGTGAAAAATTAAGAGAACTTTTTGCTCAAATCCTCAATGTACTTTCTGAATTGCTTATCGGTCTCGGCAAGGTTGTCCACCGTTTTGCATGCATGGAGTACGGTTGCGTGATCACGTTTTCCGATTTGGGAACCGATGCTGGCCAAAGATGCCTTGGTGAATTTTTTTGCAAAGAACATGGCCAATTGCCTAGCCTGTACAATGTGGCGCTTTCTTGTTTTGGATTGAAGCGTGGCCACATCCATTTCAAAGTAATCAGAGACCACTTTTTGAATATAATCGATGGATACTTCGCGCTTGGTGTTCTTGACGAACTTTTCCACAACCTGCTGGGCCAGTTCCAAGGTAACTTCGCGTTTGTTGAAAGATGATTGTGCAATCAATGAAATGATGGCTCCTTCCAGTTCACGAATGTTGGTCTTGATGTTCTTGGCCACGTGATCGATAATATCTTCCGGCATTTCCACACCGTCACGGTACAACTTGTTCTTCAAGATAGATACTCGGGTCTCGTAATCAGGACTTTGCAATTCCGCAGACAGACCCCATTTGAAACGGGAGAGCAAACGCTGTTCAATATCCTGCATGTCCACCGGAGCTTTGTCCGAAGTCAAGATTACCTGCTTGCCATTTTGGTGCAAGTGGTTGAAAATATGGAAGAAAACGTCCTGTGTACCAGATTTTCCGGATAGAAATTGTACATCGTCAATGATAAGCACGTCTATCAACTGGTAAAAGTGGATGAAATCGTTTCGAGTGTTCTTTTTTACTGACTCTATATATTGTTGAGTGAATTTCTCCGCTGATATGTAGAGTACCGTCTTTTCTGGGTACTTATCTTTTATTTCAACTCCAATGGCATGGGCCAAGTGAGTTTTTCCCAAACCAACCCCACCAAAAACCAATAATGGGTTAAAGGATGTTCCTCCAGGTTTGTTGGCAACGGCCATTCCGGCCGACCTTGCCAAACGGTTGGAGTCGCCCTCCAGAAAATTGTCAAAATTATAGTTAGGATTTAATTGGGATTCGATTTTGATGTTTCGAATTCCAGGGATGACAAATGGATTTTTAAGCTCGGGACTTTTGGAGGTAATCGGCACATCCAATTCCTGTGGTCCCACAGCTGTACGGTTAGAACTTGGAATCTGTTCCGTAAAAGGTTCCTTGTTACCGTACTTGTTTTCCATTTTTATAACGTAAATCAACTTAGCATTGCTTCCCAATTCACGGGTCATGGCAACTTTAAGGAGCTTTACATAATGTTCTTCGAGCCATTCGTAGAAAAACTTGCTGGGCACTTGAATGCTCAGCGCCTTATCTGTCAATTTTATAGGCTTAATGGGTTCAAACCATGTTTTGAATGCCTGCGGTTGGATGTTATCTTGGATAAAAGCCAAACAGTTGTTCCATACGGAATTAGCAGTAGCACTCATAGAAGTTTTTCCTTGTTTTAATGGTTAGCTTTAATACTTAAGAGCAAGCATCTAAAGGGTTACAAGATGCTCATTGGATGCGACAAATATGTGAACAATTCTTTTAAAAAAAAAATCAATTTGTCATTGAAAGTTTTGTTTTTTTTTCGCATGTTACCCTCAAAATAAGCAAGCCTCTAAATATATAATTTTTCAGTTAAAAATGGGTCTAAATTCATATTCTTTTCGGGTTCGGTATGCAGAAACCGACCAAATGGGGGTTGTTTACCACGGTAATTATGCGCAGTATTTTGAAATGGGTCGAGTGGAGTGGTTAAGGGCCATGGGAATCACTTACAAAAGCATGGAGGATAACGGGGTGATGTTGCCCGTAATTTCTTTATACATTGACTACAAAAAGTCTGCGGTTTATGATGATTTGTTGACCGTGCGTACCCAATTGAAATCAAAGCCCATGGTCAAGATTGAGTTCGACTATGACCTTTTGAACGAAGCAGGGGAGTTATTGGCCACCGCGAACACCGTTTTGGCCTTTATGGACAAAAAAACGGGACGCCCCATAAAATGTCCTGATTATATCTTGGAAAAATTGGAAGATTGATTTTTTAGGAGTCAGGAGTCTTTGTTCTTATGTCTAGCAGCGCAGCGTTCTTTTGTCCAATAGCGTAGCGGTCCTGAGTCTAACAGCGCAGCGGTCTTTTATCCAACAGCAAAGCGGTCTTGTTTCAATCAATCCATCATAATCACATCGACAGCGTGCATTTCATCGAAAAGTTGAAAAACTTCTTCAGATTCACTTAATCGAACGGAAATCACCAGTTCACAATCCAACTCCATTTTTTGGGAAACAATTTCCAAATCTTTCTGTTTGATGGTCCGCATCACAATATCCATAACTGGATACTCAAATTGTAAACGCATTTGCGCTTTAATGGTTTTTTGCACGATTTTGGCACTTTCCAACGCCATTTGGGCAGCCGTTTTATAGGCCTGTATCAATCCGCCGACCCCAAGTTTGGTGCCCCCGAAGATTCTGGTGACGGTAATCAATACATTGGTCACATCAAAAGATTGTATTTGTCCGTAAATGGGCATCCCAGCGGAATTGTTCGGTTCGCCATCATCGTTGGCCCTGTACGTGGGGTTTTCCGTGCCCAATTGCCAGGCATAGCAAACGTGATTGGCCGTATGGTATTTTTTACGGAGTTCTTCCACAATCGGTTTTACATCATCTTCAGAAGTAATGGGATGGACCTCAGCATAAAATTTGCTCTTTCGGTCCTTATATAAAATCTCTGGTGAAGGTTTGGTGACGGTCCTGTAAACATCTTCTTTTTTCTCCATCAGAACAAAGCTACCAATATTATGCTCAAAACGGCCAACAGGACACCGCTCCAATTTTTAAGACTGAGCTTCTCTTTAAACAATAATATTCCGACGAGCGTGGAGACCATTACAATCGCAACGTTGTTTAAGGTAAAGATGGCGGCGCTGCTCAAAATGCCCTCACGCAGGGCACGAAGCAAAAAATAAATGGAAAAATAATTAGGCACGCCAAGCGCAATGCCACCCAAAATATTTTTCAAGTTGACTTTCAACGGAGTTTTTACCGCTTTCACTCCAATAAATATAAATCCAGTTAAGGCTGCAAAGCCAAAGACCATGGAAGAGAACACGGGAATCTCCTCATCGGTCAAATGGATTTCCTCAAAATACTGAATGCTGGTATCGATTACACCCGATCCCAAAAACAACAGTAAAGGAAGCATAAGTGCCTTTCGGGCAATCTTGATGCTTTTCTCTTTTATGGAGGCCAAATACACGGCGACCAGGGCCAAAACAATCCCGATGATCTGTATAGCACTTAAACGTTCGCCGTACAGCAAAACACCCATGATGACAGGAATGGCCAACGACATCTTGGTGGCCACCGAGGCTACGGAAACCCCAGAGACCTGTGCTGTATGGGCCATCAGATTAAATATCACAATGAAAAGTACTCCTAATAATATAGGTCCTATCAACCAAGGTTTATTGGCGAGATCGCTCACACCAACGGGGCCATCATATAAAAAGAAGCCAACTGCGCACGCAACCACATAATTGGTAATGATGGCATAAAGTGTCTGAATTTTAAAGACATCGAACAATTTAAAGGCCACAAAAATCAAAGTAGAGCTCAGAACACTTAGAAGCAGGTATACCATTTACAGTCTTGATTTTAGTTGGGTTATATCCTCTTTGCCCACCTGTAGATTCCAAGTGTGTATTCCCAAAGAGGCTGCGGAATCTGTATTTTCCTTAACATCGTCCACAAAAAAGGTCTCTTCGGGCGTTAGCTGGTTCTCTTCCAAAACAAAGTTGAAAATCTCGGCATCTGGTTTGCGCATTCTCATTTCGTAACTTAGATAAAACACATCAAAAGCATTTTTGAACCTGTTGAACCGTTCCGTGCCCATTTGTTCCTTAACACAATCCATGTGCAGTTCGTTGGTGTTGCTCAACAATAGCATCTTATATTGATTTTCCGCTGCAAGCTGTTCAATAAATTGTAAACGTTCTTCGGGAAAATCCAATAAAATCGAATTCCACGCTTTCGTCAAATAGTCCCTGCTGGCGTTGGGAAAGTGTTCTGACACTTCATCCAAAAAATCCGAAGAAGCTATAAGTCCTTTCTCATAATTCTGAAACAAACTCTCCAAGTTCGGGGTCACTTCGGTAAATCCGTGCTGCACCATTGCCTTTGCCGTGGCAGGTTTGTCCAAGTTGATGAGCACATCGCCAAAATCAAGGATAATATTTTTAATCATTCCTAAAAAAAGATAAGGTATCGGTCAGTATTTGGGTTTGATGTTGTAAAGTACCCTGTAATTTGGGTGCTGGCAATCCATTTTTGAAAGAAATAGCACCCTTAAATATCCGAGCTTCGTCCCATAAGTTTTCATCGATAAAAGTTTGAAGCGTTCTGACACCACCTTCAACAATCGCGCTGGTAATGTTTTTTTGATGTAGCACATCACAGATTTGTTGAGCTGTATGCTGAGAAAAATCGATTACAGCATAATCAATACCTCTTATATATTTTGATGTATCTTCAATTTCCGTCAGAATTATGGTCTGTACAGATTTGTCCAAAACGTGGTAGCCTGAATCAACTTTCAAACGTCTGTCCAAAACCACACGGATAGGGTCTTTGCCCACCCAGTTTCGGGTCGTCAACTTGGGATTGTCCTCCAAAACGGTGTTGGTTCCGACCAAAATGGCCTGTTCTTCGCTTCGCCATTGGTGCACCAATTGTTTGGAATGGGCATTGGTAATCCAGAAAGGTTCGGGGCTATCACCTCGTAGGGAGGGGTCAGGTGCCAAAAAGCCATCATCCGACTCTGCCCACTTTAAAATAATATAGGGCCGTTTCTTTTCTTGGAATGTCAAAAAACGTTTGTGGTGTTTGCGGCATTCATCCTCCAGGACCTCCACCGTTACCTTGCAGCCCGCATCCTCCAATTTTTTGATGCCCTTGCCAGCTACCTTATCGTGTGGATCCTGCAAGCCAATAAAAACTTCTTTAAGCTGATGTTTGGCAATCAAATCCGCGCACGGCGGTGTTTTTCCAAAATGGGAACAAGGTTCTAAGGTCACATAAAGGGATGCTTCATTGAGCAAACCCTTATCCTTTACGGAATTAATGGCATTTACCTCGGCATGAGGCCCTCCGTAGGGACTTGTAAAACCTTCACCAATAATTTTGTTGTTATGAACGATAACACATCCCACCATAGGGTTTGGGGCCGTGGTTCCCAGTCCTTTTTTGGCCAGTTCAATGCAGCGAAGGATGTATTTTTGATGTATATTCACCCCGCAAAAATAGAACAATAAAAACACAAAAATGGGAGATACGGTGATTCGTGAAATAACCCCCGAAGACAACGCACAGGTGGCCCAAGTAATACGAAAGGTTTTTGAGGATATGGGCGTTCCCAAGGTGGGCACTGCATATGCCGACAAAGCGTTGGACGATATGTATTCCAATTACAACGTGCCCAAAGCAGCCTATTTTGTGGTGGAGCACGAAGGCAAGGTAATAGGATGCGCAGGCGTGGCAAAATTGGACAACTACGACGGCAATGTCTGCGAGCTTCAAAAAATGTACTTTTTGGAAGAAGCTAGGGGAAAAGGCCTTGGCGCCAAAATGATCGAGGCCTGTTTGGACAAGGCGAAGGAGTTCGGTTTTGAGGCCTGCTACCTCGAAACCATGCCCTATATGGAGGCGGCCCAAAAACTCTACAAAAAGAACGGTTTTGACTACATCGACGCCCCCATGGGAAACACGGGACATTATTCCTGTCCTGTTTGGATGCTTAAAAAACTGTAATGCTCCTCAAAGAAATCAAAGATATTTTCCATACGGAATTGGGTGCGATCTATCCCAAAGAAGAAATTGATTCTTTTTTCTACTCCTGTATTGAACATTACTTGAATCTGGAACGGTTTATTCTCGCCATTCAGCCTGGATACACGTTGAACAAAGACGAAGAACAGCCTCTTTTTGAAGCACTGTCCGAATTGAAATTGGAAAAACCCCTTCAGTATATTTTGGGAACGGCCCATTTTATGGATTTGGAGCTTCACGTAGATGAAAACGTGTTGATTCCGCGCCCCGAGACGGAAGAGTTGGTGCAATGGATTTTGTTGGACGCTGAGCGCCCGCCTGCCAGACGGGTAGGGAGCAGAATGGTCATTGAGCGGAGTCGAAATGACCATTCTTTACGGATTTTAGACATCGGAACGGGAAGCGGTTGCATTGCCATTGCTTTGGCAAAACACCTGCCCGATGCGAAAATATATGCATTGGATGTTTCGGAAGGTGCATTGAGCGTAGCCAAGGAAAATGCCGCGTCAAATGGAGTGGATGTCACGTTTCTGCATCAGGATATCCTTAATCCCGAGATTAATCTGGAGTTTGATGTAATCGTGTCCAATCCTCCCTACGTCAGGGAGTTGGAGAAAAATGAAATCCAAAGAAATGTAAAGGATTTTGAACCTGACACCGCCTTGTTTGTATCTGACGAAGACCCGTTGCTGTTTTACAGGGCGATTCTGGGTTTTGCTGAAAATCATCTCTCAGAAAGCGGAAAGTTGTATTTTGAAATCAATCAATATTTGGCAGAAGAAACCAAAGCGCTTTTCAATACCCGTAATTTTTCAGAAATTGAACTGCGAAAAGATATGTTTGGCAACTATAGAATGTTAAAGGCGATTATGCAATGAATAGATACATTATTCCATTATTCATTTTAGCAATTACTATTTCATGTAATGAGAAAAGAACTGAGATCAAAATAAATAGTGAGGATATCCATTCAATAAAATTTGATAGTAGGGAGCCATCTTTGATGGTGGAAAAGGATTCTAATTTTATTAAATATGGTTTCGATACGGTTGTTCGTGTGACTAGAAATCGAATAGATACAACTGTAATGTTAAATTTGAAAGACTCAACTATTATTTTAAAGGACTCAGCCCAACAATAACATATGAACATTGAGCAACAAATACAATCGCTAAGGGAAGAGCTAAGAGAACACAACTATAAATACTATGTGCTCGATGAGCCGTCTATTTCCGATTACGAGTTTGACACGAAACTCAAGGAGCTTCAGAAACTGGAAGCCGAACATCCCGAATTTAAGGACCCGACGTCGCCAACCTTGCGCGTGGGAGGGATGGTCACCAAAAATTTTGAGACGGTTGTTCACGACCATCGGATGTATTCGTTGGACAATTCGTACTCCAAGGAGGACTTGGAGGATTGGGAGAAGCGGATTCAGCGTATTTTGGGAGATGCCGAAGTGGAGTTTACTTGTGAATTAAAGTATGATGGGGCTTCCATCAGTCTTACCTACGAAAATGGGCTTTTGGGCAAAGCAGTGACCCGTGGTGATGGTTTTCAGGGGGATGATGTGACCAATAACATCAAGACCATAAAATCGGTTCCCTTGCAATTGAAGGGAGACTATCCACCGAAGTTTGATATTCGAGGGGAAATCATACTCACCCTCGAGGGCTTTGCCAAAATGAACGCAGAGCGTGTTGAAGCGGGGGAAGATGCTTACATGAATCCGAGGAACACGGCATCAGGCAGTTTAAAACTTCAAGATAGTGCCTTGGTGGCCCAACGCCCCTTGGAATGTTTGTTGTACAGCATAGCTGGCGACAATTTAGGCGTTTCATCCCAGTTTGAAGTACTGGAAAAAGCGCGCTCTTGGGGATTCAAAGTGCCGACTGTCGCCAAATTGTGTAAATCCACCGCAGAGGTTATGCAGTTTGCGGATTATTGGGAGGTACACCGTCACGATTTGCCCTACGAAACCGATGGCGTAGTGGTGAAGGTGAACAGCATTCAACAGCAAGAGGAGCTGGGGTATACCGCAAAATCCCCGCGCTGGGCCATGGCCTATAAATTTAAGGCGGAACAGGCCACTACCATTTTGAACAAGATTACGTATCAAGTTGGGCGTACTGGGGCGATTACCCCTGTGGCCAACTTGGAACCTGTATTGTTGGCGGGAACTACGGTGAAACGAGCTTCGTTGCACAATGCCGACCAAATTGCCAAACTCGATGTGCGCGAAGGTGACACTGTTTTTGTGGAAAAGGGAGGAGAAATCATCCCCAAGATCGTAAAGGTAGATTTTACCAAGCGGTCAGTTGATTCCGAACCCACAAAATACATTGAAAATTGTCCCGAATGTGGCACGGAGCTTATCAGAAAGGAAGGAGAGGCACAGCATTTTTGCCCGAATGACATCGGGTGTCCACCTCAGATTACGGGTCGAATCCAACACTTTATCTCTAGAAAGGCCATGGATATTGAAGGATTAGGAGGCGAAACCGTAGAATTACTGTTCAAGGAAGGCCTTATTGGTAACTACGCCGATCTGTACACCTTGACCAAAGAACAAATATTGCCGTTGGAGCGGATGGCTGACAAATCTGCCGAAAACTTAGTGAACGGAGTACAGGCATCCAAAGCCATTCCGTTTGAACGGGTGCTTTTTGCCCTGGGGATAAGATATGTTGGGGAGACGGTGGCCAAAAAACTGGCCAAAGCTTTCAAGAATATTGATGCTTTAATGGCAGCTTCACAAGAGCAATTGGTGGCGGTAGACGAGATAGGGGAACGGATTGCCGAAAGTGTGGTCAGCTTTTTCTCGGAGCCCGCGAATGTGGAAACTATCGACCGATTAAAATCATATGGACTACAATTCTCGTTGTCCGAAGCGCAGTTGGAAAATCAAACGGAACTTTTGAAAGGAAATACGTTTGTGATTTCGGGTGTGTTCGAGACCATCAGCCGTAACGACCTAAAGAAATTGATTGAAGATAACGGAGGTAAAGTGTCTTCCTCCATTTCATCAAAAACCAGCTTCTTGGTGGCAGGAGACAATATGGGCCCAAGTAAACGTACCAAGGCGGAAGGTTTGGGAGTACCCATCATATCAGAACAGGAATTTTTGGAAAAATTGGAACCATGAAACCAAAAACGTACGAAGAATTTGAAGCTACTTTAGACCAATACGCACTTCCATCCGATTGGTCGGAGCCTTTAAAATCCCTTTGGTTCGATGCAAAGGGCGATTGGGAATCCTCCCATGACATCGCGCAGGAAATAGGCTCTCCAATGGGCAGTTGGATACATGCTTATCTGCACCGCAAAGAAGGGGATAAGTGGAATGCGAAATATTGGTACGGCAGAGCGGGCAAGCCTTTTCCCGAGTATAGCTTGGAAGAGGAACTGAAAGTATTGGTAGGGGCCAACCTTTGATCAATTTACAATCAACAATGGACAAATGTCAGTTCGATCGCAGTCGAGAACCCTTTTGCCCTTTACCATTTGCCCTTAAGTAATCACCTAGAAGCTTCACCACCCTTCGGCTACGCTCAGGGTCCGGTTTAGAATGACAATATTCAGTATGCAGTATGCAGTATTCAGTAAGCAGTTAACAATTAGCAATTGCCAGTAGTGTAGGAATCAGATATAAGATTCAAGATCCAAGACATAAGACATAAAAGTGAAAGTCAATGGGCAGTGGGCAGTTTACGATTAACATTAGACGTCGCTTGTCAGTTCGAGCGCAGTCAAGAACTTTTTAACCATTAACCATTAACCATTAACCATTAACCATTAACCATTAACCATCAACCATTAACCATTAACCAATAACCAACTAAACCGTAATGCTCACTCCGTTGGCCGATGCCTTTTTAGCGCTATCAAAATAGAAGTCTATCCTACCTAGATTGATCCCGTAGCATCCCACTTGGTTCACAAGAACCGAATTGCCGTTTTGGTTGGTGCGCACATCGGGCTTGTCCAAAAAAGTATGTGTATGCCCACCAATGATCAAATCGGTGTGGAAAGTTTTTTGTGCCAATTGGGTATCGCAGGGTTTTTCCGGGTAATCGTAATCATAACCCAAATGCGATAAGCAAACAATCAAATCGCACTGTTCTTCATCTTTGAGTTGCTTTTCTATGTCCAGGGCAATCTCGTAGGGGTCCAAATACTGGGTTTCCTTGTAGAGTTTTTTGGTCACCAATCCGTCCAGTTCAATGCCAAGGCCATAGACCCCGATTTTAATGCCATCCACCGTATATATTTTATATGGTTTTACATAGCCGTCCATCACCGTGTTGGTAAAATCATAGTTGGCGTTGATCATTTCAAAAGTGGCATTGGGCATTTGAGCGAGAAGGCCGTCAATACCGTTGTCAAAATCGTGGTTGCCTATGGTTGCCGCATCATATTTGAGCTTGCTCATCAACTTAAATTCCAGTTCGCCACCATAAAAATTAAAGTAGGGGGTTCCTTGGAAAATATCACCGGCATCAAAAAGTAGGGTGTTCGGGTTTTCATTACGGATTTGCCCTACCAAAGTGGCTCGCCTTGCCACCCCGCCCAAATTAGGGTGTCTGGAGTGGGTAGGGGGGAAGGTGTCGATATGGCTGTGCACATCGTTGGTGTGCAATATGGTAATCTGTTTTTTGCCCAAATTGGAACATGAGCTTAAACTGAGCCCGCCCAATCCAATTAAAGTGGATGCAGCGGTGGTATTGGTGATAAAGTCCCTTCGTTTCATTGATCCATTTGTTTTATACGGTCGTCTGCAACCGCCTGTAAAGTGTCCACTTTTTTAAAGTAATCTATAAGAGCATTGCGCAATAGGTAATCCGTTGCCGTTCTGGAAACAATTTGATCAAAAAAGCCAACGCTTGGCCCTCCGTTAATCAAATAATCGGAAGATGCAACGTAGTAATTTCGGTTTTCATCAAAAGGTCGACCTTGAATGTTCACAGATTCCAGAGCGCCGTTTTTGTCCGTAACAATCTCGATTCCGGCAACAGGATGTCTCCGTGAGGACTTAGCCACAAAATTGATGAGTTCCCGGGTAGCGGAGCCGCTGAGCTCTACCACTTCAATGTAATTTTCAAAAGGCATTACTTCGTAGGCGTTTCTGGCACTTACATTGCCCTCGGAAATAATGGAGCGTACACCACCGGCGTTCAATACCACAAAATCCAAGGTGTTGCCGGACCTGGAATTGAAGATGGGGGAGGCCTGCTCAAAAACAATGTCCGCCATTAAGTTTCCCATGGATGAGGTACGTTCGCCATCGTTCAGCAATAGCGGTTTTGGAGCGTATGCCAAGGTGCTGTCCAATACTTCGTTGATTCTTTTTCGGTACGGTTCCACAAACGTTTCAATGGAATCGGTCTGCGTTAAAGTAGAGTCGATTGGGAGTTGTTTGCCCTGAATTTCCGTTAGGTTTACAGTATCATTTTTACAGGACATTAAAAAACAAAAAGTTGTAAATACAACAAATTGTTTAAATTTTAGATTGTTCACGTGCGTATCTTTGTTAAGTCGTCTTGGTAGATTATTTACCTTTGTAAAAATCATCAAAAATATGTTTTTGAAAGGACTCCAGGACAAATTTAAGGTTAAATCGGGGCAGAAATATTTAAGGGAGGAATTGGAAAGGTCTCCCAAGACTGTTGCCAGGGACAAGGGGATTACCAGCGTGGGCTGTATTGTCGATGTTGATAATTTTCAGAAAGCAGAGGCCTTTTACGAACTTATTGAGGAGTTTTCGCTGAGACCGAATGCCATAAAAATCATTGGATATAAGCGAGAGTTCGATAAAAATTCCCCTTACGCCATCCAAATGTTCTCGGATAAGGACCTTGGATGGAAAGGACAGATAGAAAACAGTTACGTTCTGGAATTTTTGAGCAGGGAGTACGATATGTTGATCAATTATTATGAAGATGATAATTTAATGATGAAGTTGTTATCGGTAAAAACCCTTGCCCGTCTCAAAGTTGGCTTGGCCGCCCAAGACCCCAATATCAACGATTTGATCTTAAATACACCCTTGAGCGACTTTAAGTTGTTCAAAAGTGAACTGAAAAAATATTTAAAGGTCTTAAAAGAAATTTGAAGTGATGGAACAATTGATCGGAACAGGAGTGGCTTTGATAACCCCGTTCAGAGAAGATTTATCGGTGGATGTGGAAGCCTTGGAAAGAGTGGTGGAGCATAACATTCAAGGAGGTGTGGATTATTTGGTGGTCTTGGGAACAACGGCCGAATCCGCAACCCTTTCGCAAGCGGAGAAACAGTTGGTGGTAGATGTAGTGGTGCGTGCCAATGCAGGGAGACTCCCGTTGGTCCTTGGTGTGGGGGGCAACAATACCATGGCGGTGGTACATGAGCTAAAAACGTTGGATTTATCGGATTTCGATGCGATACTTTCCGTATCTCCTTATTATAACAAGCCAACACAAGAAGGAATTTACCAGCACTTTAAAATGATAGCTGAATCATCTCCGATTCCGATCATACTTTACAATGTTCCCTCCAGAACGGGTAGCAATATGTTGCCGGCGACCACGCTGAGGTTGGCGCACGACTTCACCAATATTATTGCGATCAAAGAAGCTTGCGGTGATGCCGTTCAAATTGATAAAATCATTAAAGATAAACCGGAAGGTTTTTTGGTCATCTCCGGCGACGATTCAACGGCTTTGGCCACGGTGTTGTCAGGCGGTGCAGGGGTTATCTCGGTTTTGGGCCAAGGATTGCCTTCTCTTTTTTCCGATATGATAAAATTTGGTTTGGAAGGCAACGTAAAGGAAGCATACACTATCCACCACAAATTATCCCCTTTAATGTCCCAAATTTTTGAAGAAGGGAACCCGGCCGGCATAAAAAGTATTTTTGAAAAAAAAGGGATTACACGCGCTACAGTGCGATTGCCATTAGTGGAAGCGACATCGGTTTTGAAGGATAAAATCGTAGTCTCTTTGGGTCAGTTGGACAAGGCCCATGTTTAAAATTCGTTAAATGTTGCCCAAATAATTGGGGATTGCCCTTGCTACCTTTTACATTTGAGTGGTAAAAAATCTTTTTTATATCCATTCAATATCACTAATTTTGCAAAATGTTTTTGAAAATGAGGTCAATACTCCTTTTTTGTTGCGCAGCAGCACTTCTCGTATCCTGTAGTGAGTATCAAAAGGTACTTAAGGAAACAGACGTGAAGGCCAAATACGATATGGCCGAAAAGCTGTACGAGGAAGGTGATTATAAACGAGCGGTTCGCTTGTTCGAGCAGATTGCGCCCCAATATGTTGGAAAGCCACAGGGGGAACGCGTGATGTTCTTCTTTGCCGATAGCTACTTCAAAAATGAGGAATATTACTTGGCCGGTTATCAGTTTGAGCGTTTTATTAAGTCCTACCCACGTAGCGACAAGATTCAAGAAGCCAGTTTTTTGGGAGCTAAAAGTTATTATATGCTGTCCCCAAGGTACTCTTTAGATCAAACCGAAACAGACAAGGCGCTTTTGAAATTGCAGACTTTTATCAATAATTATTCCGAGTCTGAGTTTTTTGAGGAAGCCAACACAATGGCCAGGGAGCTGACCACCAAAAAGGAGAAGAAAGAAATAGAGATAGCAAAGCAATTCAACAAATTGGGAGAATTCAATTTGCCCGTTTTGATTTCTGCAATCACTGCTTTTGATAATTTCATTACAGACAATCCAGGTTCAATCTATCGTGAGGAAGCCATGTTTTATAGAATAGAATCGGCCACGAGATTAGCCCTGAACAGTACATTGGACAAAAAACAAGAGCGATTGGAAGATGCACTTGAATCTTACAACACGTTGATGCGTTATTTTCCTGAAACGGAATTCAAGAAAAAGGCTGACGACTATGCAGAAACAATCCGTGAGGAGTTGAGTGCATATGACACTGCTTCTTTATCAAAATAAAAAATTAGCTTTTAAACCATTGCACATGCAAGATTTGAAAAACACCAAGGCCCCGGTTTCCACAAAAACTCTTAATAGAAACGAGTTTGACGAAAAAACCGAAAATATTTACGAAGCTATCTCCATAGCTTCCAAAAGAGCTATCCAAATCAATTCTGAGATTAAAAAGGAATTGTTGGAAAAGCTAGAAGAATTTGCTACCTATAGCGATAGTTTGGAAGAAGTGTTCGAGAACAAAGAACAAATCGAGGTTTCCAAATTCTACGAAAAATTGCCAAAACCACATGCTTTGGCGGTACAAGAGTGGTTGGAAGATAAAATCTACTACAGGAATACAGAGAAAGACGCATAAGAAATGCTCAGCGGTAAAAATATTCTTTTGGGAGTTTCCGGGGGAATTGCCGCCTACAAGACTACATTTCTTGTTCGTTTACTGATTAAAGCTGGCGCCCAGGTCAAAGTTATTATGACCCAGAGCGCCAGCTCTTTTGTTTCTCCACTTACGCTTTCCACACTTTCCAAAAATCCAGTGTTGATGGATTTCGTCAACGAGGAGGATGGAAGCCTGTCCTGGAACAACCATGTCGAACTTGGACTTTGGGCCGATGTGATGCTGATTGCACCAGCCACCGCCAACACCCTTTCCAAAATGGCCAATGGAACCTGCGACAATCTGCTTTTGGCCACCTATTTATCGGCCAAATGCCCTGTTTATTTTGCTCCGGCCATGGATTTGGATATGTACCAGCACCCATCCACCAAAAATTCTTTGGATAAGTTGGAGTCTTTTGGCAATACCCTAATTCCTGCAGAATCGGGAGAGCTGGCAAGTGGATTGCATGGCGAGGGACGTATGGCAGAGCCTGAGAACATCGTAGCCTTCATCCAAGAAGATTTGAAAAAGGGATTGCACCTTTCTGGAAAAAAAGTACTCATTACAGCCGGGCCTACACAAGAGGCCATTGACCCCGTTCGTTTTTTGGGAAACCGTTCCACGGGCACTATGGGGTTTGAACTGGCCAAAAAGGCTGCAAACCTTGGCGCAAATGTAATTTTGGTCTCAGGCCCCACACATTTGAACATCGAACATTATAATATTCAACTCATTCGAGTGACGTCCGCACAGGAAATGTACGAAGCCTGCCATGAACATTACCCGGATACCGATATCGCCATATGTGCAGCTGCGGTAGCAGATTATCGTCCTAAAATAATAGCTTCTGAAAAAGTGAAGAAGCAGGAAGGTGACATGAAGATTGAGCTGGAACGTACCCCGGATATTTTAATGTCACTTGGTGAGGCCAAACAAAATCAATTCTTGGTCGGATTTGCCTTGGAAACCCAAAATGAACTGGAGAATGCCAAAGGCAAGCTCAAAAGAAAACATTTGGACGGCATTGTTCTCAATTCCCTTAAAGATGATGGGGCTGGGTTCGGGGGCAGCACAAATAAAATTACTTTCATAGATAAGAATTCGGAGATAAAAACGTTTGATTTGAAGACGAAGCCCGAAGTAGCTTCCGATATTTGGAAAGAAATCATCTCCAGGATTCATGCGTAACATAGTTTTTTCTGTTTTCTTATTGTTGGTGACCATCGGAACTTCTGCACAAGAGCTGAGCTGCTCCGTAACCGTTAACTCGGACCAAGTAGGGCAGACCAATCAACAGATTTTTAGGACTTTGGAGCGTTCGCTGAACGATTTCGTGAACAAAACAAAATGGACGAACAGGACCTATCGTGAAAATGAACGTGTCAATGCACGGATGTTCATTACGGTAACCCAGTACGAATCGGACCGTTTTGAAGCCAATATTCAGATACAATCCACGCGACCGGTTTTTAACACCACATACGAAAGTCCAGTATTCAACTACAAGGACAATTCGTTTAACTTTCAATATCAGGAGTTTCAGCCTTTGGTCTACAACCCAAACAATTTTGATTCCAATTTGGTAGGGGTGATTTCCTACTACGTCTACATTATGTTGGGATTGGATGCCGATACATTTTCTTTGGAAGGAGGCAACGATTTTTACCGTCAGGCCCAGAATATTGTCACCCAGGCCCAAAGTTCCGGTTACGCCGGCTGGAGCCAAGAAACGGGAGACCGAAGCCGTTTCGAATTGGTCGATAACTTATTGAGCAACTCGTTCAGGGAATACAGGATTGCCATGTACAACTACCATAGAAAAGGGCTCGATATATTGGCAGACAACAATAGCACGGGCAAGCAAATTATTGCGGGAAGCCTTCGTTTGTTCGAAACACTCATTAGTCGCAGACCCAATGCTTTCCTGATTCAGACCTTTTTCGATGCTAAGTCCGAAGAAATCCAGAATATCTTCTCTGACGGCCCCAAGGTGGACATTGTAAAACTCAAGGAAACCTTAAACAAAGTGGCTCCATTTTATTCCAGCACATGGAATGAAATAAATTACTAGTGCAGTTCTATAAAGAAATTTATCTTTACGGGTAAATTCTTCAATATTGCTAGCAAATCTATCCATCCAAAATTATGCACTCATTGATGACGTAAGTGTGTCTTTTTCCAACGGATTCACTACCATAACGGGTGAAACCGGCGCTGGAAAATCCATACTTTTAGGGGGACTTTCCATGGTTCTGGGAAAGCGAGCCGATTTATCGTCGTTAAAAAACACAGCACAAAAATGTGTGATAGAGGCCGAGTTCGATGTTTCCAAATATCAGCTCAGGCCGTTTTTTGAAGAAAACGAACTGGATTACGAGGACACTACTATTCTGCGGAGGGAAATTTTGCCGAGCGGTAAATCGAGGGCATTTGTAAACGATTCCCCTGTTACTTTGGATGTAATGCGTGCCTTGGGCGACCAATTGGTGGATGTGCATTCGCAGCACCAGACCATGCAGCTCACCGACAACGATTTTCAGATGAAAGTGTTGGATGCATTGGCCGATAACTCGGAAAATCTTACGGGATATACGGAGGAGCTTGAAAAGCTGCGGACAGCGTCCAAAGAGCTTCAAAAGTTGGAAGATTTCCAGGCTGATGCCGATAAGGAACACGATTACAATAGTTTTTTGTTGAAGGAACTGGAAGATGCCAAGCTCAAGGAAGGCATGCAGGAAGAACTCGAAGAAGAGTATGAGCAATTGAGCAACGTGGAGCAGATTATGGAACAGTTGTCCGCCGGACATCAGTTGTTGAATGACGAGCAATTGGGTATTGTAGGCCGACTTACCGATTTAAAACGCGCATTCCAGGGCTTGACTGATTTCGGGGCTGACTATAAATCTTTGTACGATAGGATTCAATCAGTTTTGATTGAAACCGATGATATTGCATCCGAACTGGAACAAATGCAGGAAGGTGTGGAGGCTGATCCTGAACGTTTGGAAGTAGTCAATGGAAAATTACAGCAGCTATACGACCTTCAGAAAAAACATCATACGGATTCCGTTACGGATTTAATAGTCATTAGGGAAGAACTGGCACAAAAAGTAGACGCGGTTGCCAATATTGAATCCAAAATCAAGGAAAAACAACAAGAGGTTGACACTATCACCAAAAAGGTAGAAGCTTGGGCCAAAAAAATAAGTGAGGGCAGAAAGGCTGTCATCCCCAAATTGAATGAAAGGCTTCAAGCCAACCTATCATCTTTGGGAATGTCGGCAGCGACATTTAAGATAGAGGTAAATCCATCTAAATCATTCAAGACCAACGGTAAAGATGATTTGGTGTTCTTGTTTTCTGCAAACAAGGGCTCCAATTACGGAGAACTTAAAAAAGTGGCATCTGGAGGTGAACTTTCCCGGATTATGCTCACTATAAAATCCATTTTGGCGGAGTATGAAAACCTGCCGACCATGATGTTCGATGAAATCGATACCGGGGTGTCGGGTGAAATATCCAATCGTATGGGCGAGATCATGCAGCAAATGAGCGGTACCATGCAGGTGTTCTCCATTACACATTTGCCGCAAGTGGCCTCAAAAGGAAAGTATCAGTTCAAAGTTTATAAGGAAGAGGGAACGGAAGGCACGAGTACGCACATTAAACAATTGACTACGGACGAACGTATTCGGGAGTTGGCGGAAATGTTGGGTGGCAAGTCATTGTCCGAATCCGCTTTGGCGCATGCCAGGGAGCTGTTACAATAAAACCACAAAGCTGCTTCCCAAACTTCAAATAGTTTAAATATCTTTGTGACACAATCAACAATAGCAATAAACTATGGCATACAATCTTTTAAAAGGTAAAAAAGGAATCATTTTTGGCGCATTGGACCCTAACTCCATTGCTTGGAAAACCGCTGAACGCGTTCACGAAGAAGGTGGTGAGTTTGTTCTGACCAACGCACCTATCGCCATGCGAATGGGGCAAATCAATGAACTGGCGGAAAAAACCAATTCAGAAATTATTCCTGCAGATGCCACTAACGAGGAGGACTTGAAAAACTTGGTGGAGAAATCCATGGAGATTTTGGGAGGAAAACTGGATTTTGTGCTCCATTCCATCGGAATGTCCGTAAACGTTAGAAAAGGAAGACATTACACAGATGAAAACTATAGCTTTACGGAAAAAGGCTGGGACGTATCGGCATTATCTTTCCATAAAGTTATGCAGTCGCTTTATAAAGCTGAAGCGATGAACCAATGGGGAAGTATAGTTGCTTTGACCTACATGGCTGCGCAGAGAACATTCCCAGATTATAATGATATGGCGGACAACAAGGCTTATTTGGAGTCCGTGGCAAGAAGCTTTGGTTATTTCTTTGGAAAAGAACACAAGGTGAGAGTGAACACAATTTCCCAATCTCCGACCCCGACCACAGCCGGACAGGGTGTAAAAGGGTTTGATGGATTCATCAACTACGCGGAAAAAATGTCGCCACTGGGCAACGCGACCGCTGATGATTGTGCCAACTATACGGTATCACTTTTCTCAGATTTGACCAAAAAAGTGACCATGCAGAACCTGTTCCACGATGGTGGTTTTTCCAATACCGGGGTAAGTCAAGAAGTAATCGATGAGTTTTCGAAATAAACTTTAAAAAAATATATGGGAAGCCACTCTTTTTAGGGTGGCTTTTCTGTTCGAGATGAACACATTTTTTTCCATAGTGGTACCGGTGTACAACCGGCCCGAAGAAATTAGGGAACTTCTGGAAAGTCTTCAAGAACAAGACTTCCAGAAAGATTTTGAGGTGGTTATTGTTGAGGACGGGTCTTCACAAAGTTCGGAGGAAGTGGTAAAAAGGTTTCAGGGCAAGTTGAACATTTCCTACTACTTCAAGGAAAACTCAGGCCCGGGGGATTCCAGAAATTTTGGAATGCAACACGCCAAAGGAAATTACTTCATCATTCTGGATTCGGACTGTATCCTGCCAAAGCAATATTTGTCCGAAGTGGACAAGGAACTAACAAGGGAGTTTGTGCACTGTTTTGGTGGACCCGATGCCGCAGATGAATCCTTTACCACCATTCAGAAAGCCATCAATTATGTAATGACATCCTTTTTGACCACCGGAGGTATCCGCGGAGGTAAAAAGGGCGTAGGTAAATTTCAACCCCGTAGTTTTAATATGGGGATATCCAAAGAAGCATTTGAAAAGGCGGGAGGTTTCGGCCGAATTCATCCTGGGGAAGATCCGGACCTGACTTTTCGCATATGGAAAGCGGGTTTTGAAACTAGATTGTTCCCCGAGGCATTTGTGTATCATAAAAGGCGTATCGATTGGAACAAATTTTATATTCAAGTCAATAAATTTGGGATGGTTCGCCCCATACTCAACAAGTGGCACCCTGGAACGGCGAAGCCGACATACTGGTTTCCGACATTGTTCATGTTAGGCCTCATAGTAGCCTTGGCCTTGTTTTTTGTAGGGTTAGGACTGCCCTTGATGCTCTATGCGTTCTATTTTTTGGTACTATTTTTGGACGCTTTAATAAAGAGTAAAAGCCTCATTGTCGCCTTGTTGTCCATTTTTGCACTTATGATTCAGTTTACGGGATATGGAATAGGTTTCTTCAAGTCCACAATGTTGCTTAACTTTAGTAATAAGAAGCCAGAGGAGTTGTTTCCAAAACTATTTTTCAAGAAGAAGTAAAGTGTTTAAAAAGGTATTGCACGGTCTCAACCAGAAGAAAGCGAAAGTATTTTTGCTATTTCTGATATGCTCTTTTTTTGCATGGTTTATCAGTAATTTGTCTGAAACTTATGAATCCAGGGCTTATTTTACCTTAAATTACCGTAATCTTCCCGATTCTTTGTTGTTGGGGGAGAACTCAAACAATCAGATTGAAGCAAAACTCAGAACAAGTGGGTTTCAATTTTTGTACTATAAGATTTTTAGAAGTCGAGTAGATATTGATGTATCCCAAGTAACGTACCAAGATGGGAAATATGTTCTTGACGAGCAGGTCTTGATTCGGCAGATGGACCAACAACTGTCTCAAAACATATCCTTGTTGGATTTGGACCCGAACGTGCTGGATGTGGATCTATACAAAGTCGACTCCAAGAAGATACCTATTCAGGCGAACCTGAACCTTCAACTACAACAAAATTATATATTGGACGGAAAGGTTAACATATCTCCTGATTCAGTTGTGGTGAAAGGACCAAAAAGTGAAATAGATACCATAAAGGTCATTAAAACCTCACCTGTACAACTCAGCAATGTCAGCGAAGATTTTTCTAGTGATGTCTCGTTGCTTTTCCCGAAAGGGCTGGACAATAGCATATTCTCTGTGGGGCGTGCAACGGTTTTTGGCAAGGTGTCCAAATTCTCGGAAAAAGTTTTTGAAGTTTCGGTTCAGGTGCGCAATATTCCTGAAGGTTACCAAGTAAAAACATTTCCCAACTCGGTTACCATTCTTTGCAAGGCCACGATAGAACGATTGAAAGAGATATCTGCGTCGGATTTTGAGGTTGTGGCGGATTATGGTCAGTTGGATGGCTCCGAAAGCAGCAAATTGTTTTTGGAAATTACAGAGAGCCCTCAAAAAGTATACGACGTAAAGTTGGAAAAAAGGACCGTAAACTTTGTTTTGGAACAGCAATGATGATAGTAGGGCTTACAGGGGGGATTGGAAGTGGAAAGAGTACCGTAGCAAAAATGTTCTCGGACTTAGGGATTCCGGTGTATGATTCTGACAAGGAGGCCAAGGACTTGATGATAACTTCCAAGGAAATTAAAAAGGCAATTATAAAATTGTTGGGGGACGGGGCTTATAATAGCAAAGGTCTTAACAGGGCATACATAGCGGATAAAGTCTTTAAGGATTCCGATTTGCTCGAAAAACTTAACGGAATTGTTCATCCAGCGGTCAGAGAGCATTTTTTAGAGTGGACCAAAAGCCAAGAATCACCTTACGTTATCCAAGAAACCGCATTGATTTTTGAGAACCAAGTACAAGATAAATATGATTGCACCATACTTGTAACTGCGCCAGAGGACATCAGGATAAACAGGGTTGTTCGCAGGGATGGCACGAACGAACAAGCAATAAAAGACCGCATACATAACCAATTGGAAGACGGGCAAAAAAAGAAATTGGCCCATTACGTTATAGAAAACCTGGACTTGGGCAAAACCAAAGAAAAGGTTAAAGAACTACACCTCAAACTTTTAGCGACAGCACCTAAATTTTAACATTTATGTTAAGTTTTGGTTAAACGCTAAAATTACTAAATGTTAAATTTTTAATTTTACACCAATGAACAAGAAGCTATTCGTTCTTCTGGTTGTTCTTATGAGCTTATCTCTTTTGGGGATAATTTTCGTGCAGGTTTACTGGATCAGAACATCCGTAAACGACAAAGAAGAACAATTCTCGAGGACAGTTACGGACATTCTGGATAAAGTGGCGAGTAGGGTGGAGAAGCGCGAGATGAAGGAATACTCGGATCGTTTAGCATCTCTTGCAGACAGTATTGGCGAGCCCAAGAGCACGCAGTACAAGAATTTTTTGTTCGTGGATCGGGATTTGAATTCCGATGAAATTCTATTTTATTCACACGGAATTCTTGAAGAAGATTACAATATAACCTCTGCGTTCTTTGATATTAATACAGGTGGTAATGAAGATACGACCACAATTAAAAATTTCACCAGCAAGCGTACTAAGGCCGTGTTCAAAGAAGAATATGGACTGGATGGAAAGAGTTATAGCTTGACTCCCATACAGCGCGCGGAGAAAATTGGTGGATTGAGCAGTATTGACAAAGCGGCTTGGGAAGATGTTTTTATGGAGGCGGCCAAAGCAAAGCCGATTCATAAAAGGGTGTCCAAACAAGAACTGGAATTGTTGCTCAGTCAAGAGTTGAGTAACCGGAATATTGACACCGATTACGAATATGGGGTGTACAGTCAAGGTTACCCTACCAAGGTGCGCTCCAGAAAGTTCAAGTTTTCTGGCACCAAAATGTACAAGGCACCTATATTTAAGGATAGTGAAGGGAGGTCAAATTTTTCGCTGTTGCTCACGTTTCCAAGCATGAAAAAGTACATTTTCAGCTCAGTGATGGGAATGGCCCTGTTATCCTTGGTGTTCACTTTAGTAATAATGTTGGCCTATTCCAGTGCAATTTACCAGCTAATAAAGCAAAAACGTATTTCAGAAATCAAGTCAGATTTCATCAATAATATGACGCACGAGTTCAAAACGCCCATAGCGACCATTAATTTGGCAGTGGAAGCTATCCGAAATCCGAAATCCATAGAGGACAAGGAGAAGGTGTTGCGTTATCTAGGCATGATTCGTGATGAAAATAAACGTATGCACGCGCAGGTGGAAAACGTATTGAGGATATCCAAATTGGAGAAAAATCAATTGGACATCAGTAAAGACCGTGTAAATATGCACGATATTATTACAGATGCCATTGCACATATAGAGCTTATTGTACAGGATAGGGGCGGCTATGTAAATGCCCATCTTGACGCAGAACGTTCTGAAGTATTGGCCAATGATATGCACATGACGAATGTTATGGTAAATATTTTGGACAATGCCGTAAAGTATTCCCCGGAAACACCTAAAATAGATGTATTTACCGAAGTGGTAAAAAATAGCATCATTATTAAAGTACAGGACCATGGTGCTGGAATGAGCAAAGCGGTCCTGAAAAAAGTATTTGAAAAATTTTACCGGGAACATACCGGCGACATACATAACGTTAAAGGCCATGGATTAGGATTGGCCTACGTAAAACGAATTATAGATGATCATCAGGGCGAGGTTTATGCAGAAAGCGAAAAGGGAAAAGGAAGTACCTTTTTTATAAAACTCCCTTTAATTTAAAAACGAACTATGGAAACAGAGAAAAAAAAGATACTATTGGTAGAGGACGATCCCAATTTTGGAATTGTTCTTAAGGACTATTTAACCATGAACGACTTTGATGTTGTTTTGGCCAAAAACGGAATGGAAGGTTTTGAAAAGTTCAAAAAGGACAATTATGATGTTTGTATTTTGGACGTAATGATGCCTTATAAAGATGGATTTACCTTGGCAAAGGAAATCCGTGAAAAGAATGAGAACGTTCCGATCATCTTTCTGACCGCCAAAACAATGAAAGAAGATGTGCTCAAAGGATATAAGGCCGGTGCAGATGATTATTTGAACAAACCTTTTGATTCCGAAGTGCTTTTAATGAAACTAAAAGCGATTCTCCAGAGAAAAGCATCCAGTTCTTTGGCCGATAGTAAGCAGTTTGAGTTTGAGATTGGAAATTTCCATTTAAACTCAAAACTACGCTTCTTGAAATATAAGGAAGAAGAACCTATAAAACTGTCTCCAAAAGAAAACGAACTATTACGTTTGTTGGCGCTTCATGAAAACGATTTGATGCCAAGAGAACTGGCATTGACCAAAATCTGGAGGGATGACAATTATTTCACTTCCAGAAGTATGGATGTTTATATCGCCAAACTGAGGAAATATCTGAAAAAAGATGACTTAGTTGAAATATTGAATATACACGGGGAAGGATTTAGGCTTGTTGTAAAAGCTGAAAACGAGCAATAAACCAATATCCCATATCATATAAAAAAGCCACCTTTAAAGGTGGCTTTTTTCTGCCGAAAATTCGGGGGATTTTTAATCGTTGAGTTTTTTAATTATGCTTTTCACAACCTTGGCAGGAGTTTCATCTATGGAAACCGTTATCGCCTTGGAAGGTGGTTCCAGCGTGTCAAATTGGGATTTCAACAAGTTCAAGGGCATAAAATGTCCTTTCCTTTGTTCCAATCGAGACTTTATCAGTTCAAAGGAACCATCTAAATATACAAATTCCATACAATTGCCCATTCCGGCCCTCAAAAGGCTTCTATAGTTCTTTTTTAAAGCCGAACAAGCAATTATTGCACCTTTGTCTTTATGTTCTACGGCCAATTTATTTAGGGCAACCAACCATCCTTTTCGGTCTTCATCATTCAACGGAGAGCCTGCGCTCATTTTTTTAACGTTCGCTTCAGGATGAAAATCATCACCATCAAAAAAGGGTCTGGATAGTTTTTCCGATAGTAGCTTTCCGATTCTTGATTTACCGGAACCACTGACTCCCATAACTATTAGTACAGTTTTACCGTTAGGCATAAAGGTTGGTTTTAAGTCGGTCTGTGACCATTCTAAGTACCTCTTCTGGTTCAGCATTATAGGGTACCCACAAAATGGCATCATTTTTTCGCAGCCAGGTAAGTTGCCGTTTTGCAAATCGCCTAGTATTCTTTTTGATTTCGGAAATAGCAAATTCCAAGCTGCAATTCCCCTCAATATATTCAAAAAGTTCTTTGTAACCAACTGTTTGCAATGCGTTCAGGTCCTTATTTGTATAAAGGTTTTCAGCTTCCTTCAACAGGCCAGCTTCCATCATGAGGTCAACACGTGTGTTTATGCGTTCGTAGATGGTTTCCCTAGGGGCATCAATGCCTATATAAAAAGACTTGAATGGCCTTGCGGCCCTTGGTTTGTCCAGAAAGGAGGAAAAAGGTTTACCGGATGCTACACAGACTTCCAACGCCCTTATGAGCCTGTGTGGGTTTTCTAAATCCACGCTTTTGTAATATTCTGGGTCTTTTTGTTCTAATTCTTTTTGAAGACTTTCTAAGCCTTCATCTTCCAATCGCCGGTTTAATTTGGAGCGTATCTCGGGATCAACCTCTGGGAATTCATCAAGGCCGGATATAACAGCATCCACGTAAAGACCGCTACCGCCGACCATAACCACCACATCTTTTTTTTGGAACAAATCCTCCAGCAGGGAAAGTGCTTCCTTCTCAAAGTCACCCACAGAATAAGGTTCAAAAATACTTTTGTGTTGAATAAAATGATGGGGTGCTTGCTCCAGTTCCTCTTTTGATGGAACAGCGGTCCCAATTTCCATTTCCTTGAAAAACTGTCTGGAATCTGCGGAAACAATCTCGGTGTTGAAGTGTTTCGCCAGTTGGATTCCCAAAGCGGTCTTTCCAATGCCCGTGGGGCCAACCACTGCAAGTAATGCTTTTTCGCTCATAACGGGTGTCCACAATTATAACAATGGGTAGCGTCGTCCCTGTGGCCTTCAACCGAGCAGTTGGGACAGGCTTGCGTATTTACATGCACCAGAAATCCATCATCATCTCTTGTATTATCTTTCGTGTTTTTGGTGAATTCTGCTGTAACAATGCCTGTGGGCACTGCAATTATTCCATAACCCAAAACCATGATCACCGTTGCTAAAAATTGTCCCAAATTGGTCTGGGGAGCAATATCGCCATAGCCCACTGTGGTAAGTGTAACAATGGTCCAATAGATACTTTTGGGAATACTTGTAAACCCAGAATCATCCCCTTCCACGATGTACATTAATGTGCCCATGATAACAGATAGAATCAACACCACATAAATGAACACGGCTATCTTGGCGCGACTTGCCCTTAACGCCGATTGTAGCTGTGAAGCTTCGCCCATAAACTTAACGAGCTTTAATATTCTGAAAATCCGAAGCAATCGGAAAGCCCTTACGGCCAACAAAACTTGGGAGCCTGCCAGAATATAGGAAAGGTAAAGAGGTATTGTGGACAGGAAGTCGATGATGCCATAGAAGCTAAAAACGTATTTCAATGGTTTTTTAATGCTGATCAGGCGTGCAATGTACTCTAAGGTGAAAAAGATGGTGACCACCCATTCGAGGGTCAATAGTTCACTGTGATAACGCGCATCAAACTCATCAATGCTCTCCAACATCACCAAAATAACACTGATGATAATCAATATGAACAGAAGAATATCAAAAGACTTGCCTGCTGGTGTATCGGCCTCATAAATGACTTCATGAAGCTTGCTTTTCCATTTGGCTTGTGGTTTGAATTCTTTCAATGATCAAGAAGTTAGTGGTATGGTTTTGAGTCGGTTGTTTTTTCTTAAAAAAGTTTCTATGATGAAGGTCGTATTTTCATCGCTCCGCATCGGGGTCATTATGGATTCTAAGATATGAATATTATTGATTTGATGGTTGAGTTCCACAAATCCAAACCCTTGGAGTCTACCATTTTTTATTAAAATAAAACTTCGCTCCCCAACATGTCTGCCCTGATCGGTCAGGGCCACGTTTTTATCCTGGATGCTGTACTTTTCAAACGCGGACAGTACTTTTTCGTTACATTCCAAAGCACCTGGAGCATTAATTGCCTTCGGGCATTTATTGTCCGTTTCCAATGAGGCCGGGCAGAAATCAAACTCTTCGGAAACCTTTTTTACAAAGCTTCGCGCCGATTCGATTCCATTAAAGGCCAACTTTTTATGTTCGAGCGACCGGTTCTTTTCCGGCGCCAACATGATATGCTCGGTTCCGTTTTGACTAAAATCTATGGTGTGCGTAAAGAGTTTTCCTTTGGAAACGTGATTGTATCTGGGTCTGTTCTTTTTCTGTTCCAAATACGCCTTTAAAATGGCAATGAGTTCGCTTCCTGTTTTTTCATAGGTAACTTTCTTGGTTTCCTTTTGAAGTTTGCGCGCGACCTTCCCCACATTGGTAAAATGTTGGTTCACCCGCTTTTTAATGTCCTTGGTCTTCCCTATAAAGATGATCTGTCCATCTTTGTCGTGCATGTAGTAGACCCCAGTTTCCGATGGCAGGTCAAAGACCATATCCAACTGGGTGGGGGAAAGTTCCCCGTGGGTCTCTTCGCGGATGACCTCGGTAATGATTTTCTTGTCCGAATCCTTGTCCAATAATAATTTGAAAAGCTTCAAGGTGGCAAGTGCATCACCATTGGCACGGTGCCTATCGCTCATCGGTATGCCGAGCGAACGGGCCAATTTTCCCAAGCTGTGCGACTCCGCGTCAGGGATAAGCTGCTTGGAAAGGTCTACCGTACAAAGCGTCTTGCGCTGAAAATCGTATCCCAAACGCCGAAACTCAGTTCTCAGGATCCTATAATCGAACTGGGCATTGTGCGCCACTAAAACGGCATCTTCGGTAATTTCTACAATTCGTTTGGCCACTTCGTGAAACTTGGGTGCCGAACGTAACATTTTATTGTTGATGCCCGTGAGTTTGGCCACAAAAGGCTGTATTTCCCGTTCTGGATTGACCAAACAAATGAATTTGTCGACCACCTGGTGCCCATCAAACCTGTGGATGGCAATTTCGGTGATGCCTTCCTCATTGTATTTTCCTCCCGTGCTTTCAATGTCAAGTATCGCGTACATGGAAAATTACTGGTTATGAATAGTTTCTAGCTCCAAATATACTGCTTCCAATTCGTACCATGTTGCTGCCTTCCTCAATGGCAATCTGGTAATCTCCGCTCATTCCCATGGAAAGTATGGTGATATCGTCCAATTTTGTTTTGAGGTTCTCGAACATGGATTTGAGTTGGGCGAACTCCTTGCGTACCTGGTTTTCGTCATCCGTAAATGTGGCCATGCCCATCAAACCGACAATTTTTATGTTTTCCATCGCCTTAAATGCATCAGACTCGATAAGCTCCTCCAGTTCTGCTTTATCCAGACCAAATTTGGTGTCCTCTTCGGCGATATGGATTTGTAGCAAACATGGAATCACACGATTGTACTTTTTTGCCTGCTTGTTGATTTCTTTTAATAATCGAGGGCTGTCGACCCCATGAATCAAAGAAACAAATTCGGCCATGTATTTGACCTTGTTCCGTTGTACGTGGCCGATCATATGCCAATCGATGTCCTTGGGCAAATCTTCCCATTTCTGGACCATCTCCTGCACTTTGTTCTCTCCAAATACGCGTTGCCCCGCTTCGTAAGCCTCTAAAATATCCTCGTTGGGCTTGGTTTTGGAAACGGCGACCAGAGTAACTCTCTCGGGGAGCTCTGATTTTATTTGATTGAGATTATCTTTTATGGACATAGTTTAATTAATGTCATTCCGCTCCCGATAACTATCGGGATGATGCGGAGTCTTTTAAATTAATGGATTCCTGCTATTTTGCCCATTGATGAACGTATGGCAGAAACGATAAAAAATTCGTCATTTCGAGTGATTTTTTGAACCAAAGTTCAAAAAAATGTATCGAGAAAAGAATTTTCTCAGTTACAAACCTTGTTCTCGATACTTTTTCTTTCTGAAAAAACTCGAACTGACGGTTTTCAGTCATAAATATCATCAAAATGAACAATTGATTAAAATTTACAATTCATAAATGGCAAGCCCACTACGGAGCTTAGGCTCAATATACGTGCTTTTTGGGGGCATTACCAAACCTGCGTCGGCAATTGCCTTGATTTCTTCAACTGTTGTAGGAACCAGACTGAAACCTACCGCATAACTTCCCGAATCTACTAAATCCTTCATTTTGATCAGGTTGTTTTTGCCATAACCATAGCAAATCCGCTTATCGTTCCTGAGGTCTGTGATGCCCAAAATAGGCTCTAAAATGGTTTTGTACAGGATTTGCGTGTCCAATTTGCTCAACGCATCGGTAAACTCATGATTGGTTTTCCTAAAATGCAGCGTATAGAATTCTCCTTCCAAATACATACTGAATTCATGCTTTTTGGATGGTTTGCACAGTCCGTCCTCCCTTTTTTCTATTCTGAAATGCTCGTCCAGCTGGATCAGAAACTCCTTTTTTGAGTGGCCGTTCAAATCTTTGACCATTCGGTTGAACTCTGAAATCCGCATTTGGGATTCAGGAATCAGGTAGGCCATAAAATAGTTGTAGGCCTCTTCACCTGTGTGATTCTCATTTTCGGACTTCTTTACATCGGCCAACAAACTGGAGGATGCACTACGGTGGTGTCCATCCGCAATATAAAGCGCGTTGAGTTCGCCGAAGGCCTTTTCCAGTTTCTCAATCCCTTCGGGATACGAGATTTTCCAAAGTTTATGGTTCACTCTGTCCGTAGTGGTGAAATCGTATTCGGGTGTCCGTTCAATTTTACGCTGAAAGATTTCATCCACCGTTTTATTATCCTCATAGGTCATTAAAACAGGCTCCGCATTAAAGCCAACGGTATGCAGGTAGTCGGCAAAAAGCTCCTCACGGTCTTGAATGGTGTCCTCGTGTTTTTTGATGACATTCCTCCTGTAATCATCCACACTACAGGCGCAAAAGAAACCCAAACTCTTAAAATCATCTTTTTCAATTTGATACAGATAAAAGCTGGGTTCCTCATCTTTTTGAAAGATATTCTCCTCCAAAAACTCCAAATATCGATTGTGAACCAAACCAAACCGTTCTTTTCCTTTGATAGTCTTTTCAAACTTGAAACCTGGGTTGATGATGTGCAAAAACGAGAACGGGTTATATTGCAATATCGCTTTCAGCTCCTCTTTGGAATATTCTTCGTAGGAGCGCGATGCTACAAAAAAAGCTTTGTCCTTTGTGGGGCGAATGGCCTTAAAAGGTTTTACAATGGCCATGAAATTCGTTATCTGGTTAGAAGGGATGGTTGCCCTTATGATTAATTATTGCTACTTAAATTTAGAACACTTAGTGTCTTTTGTCATTTCGAACATAGTGAGAAATCTCATTATAGATTTAAAGTTAAAAGATTCCTCGTCGCATGCTTTGTCGGAATGACGACCACGTCCTTTGAATCCTATTTGAATTGTGCAGAAACGTTTTCCGCTTTTCTGGATTCGGAATAATCGTAAAAACCTTCGCCCGATTTCACGCCCAATTTACCTGCCATAACCATATTGACGAGTAGGGGGCACGGAGCGTATTTAGGATTCTTGAATCCATCGTACATCACATTTAAAATGGAAAGGCATACATCCAATCCAATAAAATCGGCCAATTGGAGCGGCCCCATGGGGTGTGCCATGCCCAATTTCATTACGGTGTCGATTTCTTCAACGCTAGCCACGCCATTGTACAAGGTTTCTATGGATTCGTTGATCATCGGCATCAAAATACGATTGGCCACAAATCCTGGGTAATCGTTTACCTCGGTCGGGGTTTTCCCCAATTTTTTGGATAGCCCCATGATGGTTTCCGTGACTTCGTCCGAAGTGCTGTACCCACGAATGATTTCCACCAATTTCATAATGGGTACGGGGTTCATAAAGTGCATTCCGATCACTTTTTCGGGACGATTGGTGGCAGCACCGATTTGTGTGATGGAAATAGAGGAGGTATTGGTGGCCAAAATGGCTTCTGCTTTGCAGACTTCGTCCAAGTCCTTGAAAATCTTCAGTTTGATATCCAAGTTCTCTGTTGCGGCTTCAACTACTAAATCTGAATCAGAAACACCTTCTTTAAGGTTGGTATAGGTGGTAATATTGGACAACGTAGCTTCCTTTTTGGCCCCATCAATGACTTCTTTGGAAATCATTCGGTCTAAATTCTTGGTAATGGTCGCCATTCCTTTGTCCAAAGAGGCCTGAGAAATATCCACCAGATTTACTTTATATCCGTTTTGGGCAAAAACATGGGCAATTCCGTTACCCATGGTTCCAGCACCGATTACTGCTATTTGTTCCATAGTATAGTATTTAAAACTGTTGTCAGTTCAAAAAAATTAGAGAAGGACAACGATTATTGATCAAAAGATTCTATTATCTGAAGGGCCACGCGTAGGGCGTTGGTGCCTTGTTCCAAACTTACGATTGGGGTGGTATCGTTGTTGATGGCATCTGCAAAGGTTTCCAGCTCATCCAAAATGGCGTTGTTTACGTCTATTTCAGGGTTTTCAAAATAGATCTGCTTTTTCTCGCCTTCCGCATTTTGAAGGATCATATCAAAATCCCCAGGCTTTTCCGGAGCGTCCTTCATCTTTACCACTTCCACTTTTTTCTCCAAGAAATCCACCGAGATATAGGCATCACGCTGAAAGAAGCGGGACTTTCGCATATTTTTCAAAGAGATTCTGCTGGCGGTAAGGTTGGCCACGCAACCATTTTTGAACTGTATGCGCGCGTTGGCGATATCTGGAGACTGACTTATCACGGAGACCCCGCTCGCATTGATTTTATCCACTTCCGAAGGAACAACGCTCAATATGGCATCGATGTCGTGTATCATCAAATCCAAGACCACGGGTACATCGGTTCCGCGGGGATTAAATTCCGCCAGACGATGCGTTTCGATGAACATGGGGTTCTCAATTTTGTTCTTTACCGCCAAAAATGCAGGGTTAAAGCGCTCCACATGTCCAACTTGGCCTTTTACACCATGTTTTTTGGACAATTCCAATAATTGCTCCGCTTCTTCCAGCGTATTGGTAATGGGTTTTTCTATGAAGATGTGTTTGCCTTTTTCGATGGCCTTTTTGGCACAATCAAAATGGGACAAGGTGGGTGTTACAATGTCGACAACGTCCACGGCATCCATCAAATTGTTGATGTTATCGTAGTGGGTGTATCCAAATTCTGCCGCTACTTTTTTTGCATTGATCTCATCAGGATCGTAGAATCCAACGAGTTCGTATTTATCCGATTGGTTTAAGAGCCTTAGGTGTATTTTTCCTAAATGTCCTGCTCCCAGGACACCAACTTTTAGCATAATACCTGTTTTCGTCAAAAATACGGATATGAGGGCAGTTTCCATAAAAAATTGTAGTATACTGCGGTGATATTTTTGGGAACTTTTTAAATTCGTGCACCAGACCAGAGACCATGAAGGATACGCTAAAACATAGGGGAATGCGCAACAACTTGGCAGAAATAGTCGCTGCCAAGGGTGTTACGGACAAAAAGGTGCTCGAAGCCATTAAAACCATACCAAGACATTTGTTTCTGGATAGTGGTTTTGAAGACCATGCCTATCAGGATAAGGCGTTCCCAATAGGTGCCGACCAGACCATTTCGCAGCCCTATACCGTGGCTTTTCAAACAGAATTGTTGGAGGTGAAGCCCAATGCCAAAATTTTGGAGATTGGGACGGGCAGTGGCTATCAAACAGCAGTTTTATTGCATTTACGGGCCAAGGTGTACACCATTGAACGGCAATTGGAGCTGTTCAAAACAACCCGATTGTTCTTCAATAAGATGCATTATCGCCCAAAAAAAATGATTTTTGGTGACGGTTACAAAGGATTGCCCGAAGAGGCTCCTTTTGATGGTATTATCGTGACCGCTGGCGCACCCGAAGTACCCAGAGCGCTGATGTCCCAATTAAAAGTAGGGGGAAGGTTGGTGATTCCCGTAGGGGTTGATGAACAAATCATGACTTTGTTCGTACGAAAGTCCGAAAAGGAATTTGAAAAGAAGGAATTCGGTTCGTTCCGTTTTGTACCCTTGTTGGAAGACAAGAACTAGTTGTTGAAACTTTTTTTGATTCGGTCCAAGTTCCGTTTGCTATCACGGCTTTTGATGGTTTCCCGTTTGTCGTACAACTTTTTACCCTTGGCCAGGCCAATGTTCATTTTGGCGAGACCTCTATCATTTATAAAAACCTTGAGGGGGACAATAGTGAGTCCTGTGGTGGCCACTTCTTTATGGAGCTTTTTTAGTTCCCGCTTGTTCAGTAACAATTTACGTACGGCCTTTGGAGCATGATTGAAGTGACTTGCGTGGCTGTATTCATCAATCTGCATGTTGACGACGAACAGTTCCCCTTTGTCATTAAACTCACAAAAACTTTGGGAAATGGAAGCCTTGCCCTCTCGGAGTGATTTTATTTCGGTACCACCCAAAACAATACCTGCCATATAGGTGTCCAAAATTTCATAATCGAATCGGGCCCTTCTATTTTTTATGTTGATATTTTTCTGCATCATGGACAAAAATATAAACTCTTTGCCAAGAATATTGTAATGTTACACTAGATTTTACGAATAACTACCAAAACCAACTCATGAAAAGAATTTTAATCCCCCTGATGCTTGTCTTTGTCATCTCATGCAAGCAAGAACCCAAAAAAGAATTGACAGTGCAGCAAATCGTGGATAATTCCATTACCGATAGCGGAGGAAAACGTTTTGACGATCATAAAGTGACTTTTGATTTTAGGGACAAAGGTTATGTTTCTGAAAATATGAATGGGCAACGTGTATATAAACGAATCTCAGATTTGGACTCCACTACCATTATTGATGTGAAACGAGGAGACGATTTTGAACGTTATATGAACGATTCCTTGGTGATGGTTCACGATACCATGGCGGTGAAATACGCCAACTCCATCAATTCGGTGCATTATTTTGTGCGGTTGCCCTATGGATTGAACGATGCAGCCGTCAACAAAGAACTTTTGGGCAAGGAGACTATCAAAAACAAAGAATATTACAAAGTAAAGGTAACGTTTGACCAACAGGGTGGTGGTGACGATTTTGAGGATGCTTATTTATATTGGTTTGATATAGAATCATTTAAACCTGATTATTTAGCGTATGACTTTCATGTGAACGGAGGTGGGCAACGTTTCAGAAAAGCGTATAACGAACGCTACGTAAATGGTATCCGATTTGTGGATTATGAAAACTATAAGCCCAAAAAAAATGGCACGGACATCTTAGAGATTGGTCAATTGTATGACAAAGGAGAATTGGAGCTCTTGAGCAAAATTGAGCTAAAAAACATTGTAGTGGAATAATTTAGTCCATTTTTAAGCGGATATCTGTGGGGACTCCATCGATAATCCGTACTATAAATAGGCTGCTATTGTCAGAATCGTCCATTTGATCATACTTTTCCTCGCCTATTACTTTGTTTACGAGCATGGGAGTAGTGTTGCTATGGCCGACCACCAAAACATTTTTTCCTTCGTTCTCTAGTTTAAAAGCTTCAATATCCAAAGAACTTGGGTCGTAATATTTGATGTCTATATCTTTTTTTACAGATGTTGGAGCGGCGGTCATAGAGGTGCGCTCATAATTGGTGGAATACACTATGTCCAAAGGGATGGCATCAAATACCTCTGCCCAACGAATGGCCCTGTCCAACCCATCTTGGTTAAGCTCTGGATCTGGATTTTCGGGGTCCGTCCTGTCCTTTTCGGCATGTCGGATAAAATAGAAGGTGGAAACAACGGGATATTCCCCAATTTTCGTATCTTTTTTGCAGCCGATACTTCCAACGAGTAAAACTGCAAGGGCAATTAAAGGTTTGATGGTTCGCATAGTTCTATTCAAAGTTCCCGTGTATTTTTGTTAATCAGTTTAAAAGTAACGTTTAATTTTCATTTTCTCGTATGCCAAAGTTTTTGGTTTTTTTCTGTGGATTAGCAATTTGCACATGGGGCATGGCCCAAGAATCCGTATTGCCGTCCGATTTCAGGCAGCATTCGTTGACACAATATAATGCAAGTTTGTTCAATCCCACATACGCTTTGGATTGGAACAACCCTAATTCCCTATCGGTATGGACACGTTGGCAATGGCAAACTATTGATGGGGACCCGACGACCATTTTTGCCAATTATACGCATCAATTCAATACTTCATCGGGGGCATCGATAGGATTTTTACAGCACAATACGGGAATATTTTTGTTTACAGGGGGCAATCTGAATTTTTCCCAAAGCTTTGAACTTGATAAGGGAATCAAGTTGATGGCGGGTTTGAATACATTCGTTTATCAACAAACAGTGGCGGATGAGCAATATGTTCCAGATGATCAGCTGGACCCCATTGCATTGGAGGATTTGGAGGGACTTAAGGTTCAATTTTCCCCCGGGCTGCGGTTGTTGATAAATAGATTCAGTGTTGGGATAGCTTTTGAAAATGCCATCGGATTCAATATTTCAGGAAACGATAGCGGCAGTGTGGGTAACTTTCAGAGCATTACGGGTACATTGAGCAATGATTTTCCGGTTGAACTTTCCCCAGGTCTTGGCGCGAGCTATATTCGCCCGGTACTCTATGTCAAATCGGTGCCCAATGCCGATACCCAATTTGGACTAAACGGATTGTTCTCCACATCTCGATTCTGGATACAGGGCGGTTATAACAGCTTTTACGGTCCCTCCGGGGGATTGGGGATTACCATCGCAAAATCCTTTTCTATCGGAGGGCTGATGGAATTTGGAACCGATAGTTCCTTGAGCGAGGAAGAACCCTCCATAGAAATATTGGCCTCCTATCATTTTGGAAAAACAAAACCGAAGAAAAAGAAGATTGAAGAATCGAATACGCTTGAAGAAGAGGTCGAGAGACAAAGATTGGAACAGGAACAAAGGGAGCTTGAAGCCAGAAAACGGATAGAACGAGAGAAAGATTCCTTGGCAGAGGTACAACGCCTCAAAGAGCAAATGGAACAACAAATAAAGAAGGATAGTATTGAGCGGCTGCAAAATCAAACAGTAGAGGTGAAGCCCAATGAAAGATATGAGGAGGTTGAAAATGAAGACGGTCTGGAACCTGGCTTTTATCTGATTGCCAACGTGTACGGTACCAAAAAGTACTTCGACAATTTCATGAGGACACTTCGTGAAAAAGGTCTGGAACCGAAATCCTTTTATAGGAGCTTCAACAAATACAATTATGTGTATCTGGAACGCTACAATACCATGGATGAAGCCAGAAAAGCCCGTGACAGTAAGTTTTTTGGTAAGTACGCAGATAAAACGTGGATATTTAGGGTGAAGGGCAATTGATTCTTAGGGTATAATGTCATTTCTAATCTGGTGAGAAATCTCTTCTCAAATTCAATAATGGGAGACTCCTCGTCGCTTCACTCAGTCGGAATGACAAACGGTTTCAATTTTAAAAGCAGGATAGGTTGCTTTATTTTTTCAGCTCCTGCTTCACCAAAAACTCCAGATACGTAATGGTATTGACCAAATACTTTCGGTCTTGGGTCATGGTGCTCATGGCTACCGCACCTTGAACCATGGTAAACAGTTGCTTTGCAAATTGTAGCGGGGGGACAGGAAGTTTAATTTCGTTCTGTTTGGCGCCGTTTTCCAAGATAAGGGCAATTTTTCCTTCAATCTCCTTAATGGTTTCTTTTACGGCCGCGGCCAAAAGCTTGTTGTTGCCTTGGGCATCCACGCCCACGTTCAACAGTGGGCATCCACCCATGGGAAGGGTAAAAACGTCGTACTGCTTGTAAAAATTCAAAAGGGAATACAATCTGGCCAACGCTTCAGTTCCAGTGCTAAGTTTATCGTCAATAGCTTTCAACAACATGTTCCGATTGTGTTCAAAAGCCGATAGCGCCAGAGCTTCTTTATTTTCAAAATTGCCATATATGGCTCCTTTGGTAAGCCCTGTGGCCTCGGTAAGGTCGCTCATGCTTGTACCTATATAGCCGTGCTTATTGAATATGGGCGCTACGGTTTCAATAATGTAAGCGGTGGTTCGTTCTGCTTTCTTGGACATGGGATAGGTTGCTGTTGGTCAAAACTAAGATATAAAAAATCAAATACTGTTTGGTATTTAAGCTGCCGAAAGCCTGTATTTTAACATGTTTCTGGCTTTTTTGTGGTTAGCTTATTGTTTAAGACCAAACTTTTTTAAGGAAGTTTATGAAATTCTGGTTCATAATTTTTTCAATACCCGAGCTTGTGTAACCTCTCTTCGTCAATAGATCTGGAATTTTTTTAAGGTCGGCAATCGTGTCCAGGTCATATGGGCTCTGTTCTTTCCCGAAGGCACCGTCCAGGTCGGTTCCAATACCAACATGGTTGGTATTCCCTGCCAACTGGCATATGTGATCTATATTATCTACCGCGATTTCTAAGGTCACGTTCATTTCTTTTGGAGTGGATTTACCACGTACCCAATTGGGAACCATCATCCAGGCATCCAATGCAACGCCGATTACAGCGTCCCGGCTAATAAGCTCTTTGATCTGTTCATCGGAAAACTGGCGATTATGGTCCACCAATTCTCTGCAATTATTGTGGCTGGCCCAAACAGGTCCATTGTAGACATCCATGGTCTCCCAAAAGCTTTTATCGCAAAGGTGGGTGGCATCCAAGATAATATTGAGTTCCTCCACTTTTTTGAGCAAATCCTTTCCTTTTTGACCTATTCCTCCCACCGAATCGGTGCCATGGGCATAAATCCCAGGACCGTAATGAGCTGGACCTATTGCCCTGAGGCCAGATTCGTAGGATTTTTCCAAATAGCTCAAATCTACAATGGAGTCCGCCCCTTCCAAACTTAAAATATATCCAACAGGTTTTTTAGGCATATCGCTCTTCCAAAGTTTAAGGTGGGATTCCAGTCCATCAATGTCCTTGATCTGAACCATTTCACCTGCCGCCTCCATGGTTTTGTACCATGCCAGTTGCCCTTGTGTCTGTGCCCAAGCTTGATGCTGTGAATGCCAACCAGGTAAGGAACTGCCTTTTTTTACAAAGCGTGCAATTTGGGTGGCCATGCACAGGCCAATGTTGCCTTCTCGCATAGCGGGCAAGGAAACGGTATTCTTGCCACGATCGGGTTTGTCCGTCATTCCCTGTTCACGTTCACGTATTTCGGCAACTGGAAGGGTAAGGTCCCTATTCCATTCCATTGCGTTCATGGAAAGGTCGAGATGGGCATCAAATATAAACATGAGAGGTTTTATTGGTGAAGTTCAAAAATTGCTTCAATTTCTACGGCAATATTTCCTGGAAGCATCATACCGACCGCACTTCGCGCTCCGATTCCGTTCTCTTCTCCAAAAATATCGGCCATCAGTTCACTAAAACCATTGATCACGTAGGGTTGTTTGTCAAAGTCGGGGGTGCAATTCACCATTCCCAATACTTTCACCATTCTTTTGATTTTGTCCAAGCTTCCAAAATGTGTCGTAATCGTGGATAGCATGGTCAATCCCACCTGACGAGCTGCCAGTTTGGCCTGGTCTTCATCAAGGTCGTCCCCAGCACGCCCAGTCATTAGGGAGCCATCCAAATTAACGGGCCCTTGACCCGATACGTACAGAAAATTACCGACCACTAAAACAGGTCGATACACGCCCGCAGGTGGCGGGGCAGGAGGAAATTGGAGGTTCAATGCCTCCATTCTTTTTGATGGTGATTCCATGAGTTTTATTGTTAGATTATACTATTGATGGCCAAAACGCCCAAGAGTCCCATAATGCCCACCAAGGTTTCCATAACGGTCCAAGTGGAAAGGGTTTCTTTCACTGATAGGTTAAAATATTCCTTGAACATCCAGAAGCCTGTATCGTTGACGTGGGAAAGCATTAAACTTCCTGAGCCGATGGCCAAAACCATTAACTCTGGACTTGTTCCCGTGCCCGAAGCCAGCGGAAGTACAATACCTGCGGCAGTAAGTCCTGCAACGGTGGCCGAACCTACACTAACGCGTATGGCGGTGGCAATCAGCCAGGCCAGTACCAAAGGTGAAATGCTTGAACCTTTTAAACTGTCCGCAATATATTCGCTTACTTGACTGTCTATCAAAACTTCCTTTAATGCCCCAGCTCCCGCAATGATCAAAAGAATCATGGTAATACTGGAAACGGAAGTGGACAGGGAATCCATAATGGTGCTCATTTCCTTGCCCTTGGCCAGCCCAAGTGAGTAGATGGCAATAAGTACCGAAATCAGCAAAGCTATCACGGGATTACCTATAAAGGTGAGTATATTTCTGAGTACGCCTTCTTCCAAAAATTGCTCGGCGGCAATACCGACCCCGATAAAGATGATTGGGGACAGGGCGGTTAAAATACTTGTTGCGGTCGATGGCAACTGTTCCTGGGGTATGGGCTCGGCATTGTAAAACTCTTTTAATGGTTTTGCCTCAATTTTTTTTATGGTACGGGCAAACAAGGGTCCCGCTACTATTATTGCTGGTACGGCAACGATAAGGCCGTACATCAATGTTTTGCCAATATCCGCATTGAACATGGCGGCAATGGCCGTTGGAGCGGGGTGGGGAGGAAGGTAGCCATGCGTTACAGATAAAGAGGTAAGCATGGGCAATCCCACATAAAGCAAGGGCAATCCCGTTGAAAAAGCTACGGTAAAGACCAGAGGTATCAAAATAACGAAGCCTACCGAATAGAACATCGGGATACCTACAATAAAACCAGTGACCACCATGGCCCATTGCACGTGTTTCACGCCAAATTTGTTGACCAATTGCGTGGTAATCTGTTGAGCGGCGCCGCTATCAGCCACCAATTTTCCCAACATGGCCCCGAGCCCTAGAATAAGTACCAGAAAGCCCAATGTGTTTCCTATTCCCCGTTGAATGGATTGCACCAAATTTGCCAGTTCCATCCCTTGGAAAATACCAACGAACAGGCAAACGATGATAAAGGACAGAAATGCATTGAGTTTAAATTTTGCGATAAGCAAGAAGAGCAGTAAAATACCTAGGACGGCAATGATCAGTGGCATATTTAGGATATGGTTTTGAGCTAAAATAAGGATTTAAATGTAATGGCATTCAAAAGTTGTAGATTTCTAAAATTTTGACAATAAAATATGATATAAATAAAAATCCCCTCCCGAGAAGTTAGGGGAGGGGATTTCATGACTGAAATTTATTTGGAGAATTATTCTACCAATTCATCTTGATTTCTGAACACCAATTGATCGTCAAAGGAATCCAAGAGCACTATGCTATCGGAGGTTATTTTTCCTGACAACAACTCTTTGGAAAGGTTGTTCAAGACCTCTTTCTGAATCAATCGTTTAACAGGTCGAGCACCATATTGAGGGTCGAAACCTTTTGCGGCCAAGTAGGCAATGGCTTCTTCGGTCGCATCGAGGGTAATGTTTTGCTTGCCCAACATTTTCTTCAAGTTTTCCAATTGCAATCCCACAATATCCTTGATGTCCGATTTGCTCAATGGTGCAAACATGATGATGTCATCAATACGGTTGAGGAACTCGGGCCTGATGGTTTTGCGAAGCAATCCCAGCACTTCTACCCTTGCTGCCTCGGAAGCACTTTCCACATCTACGGCATCTTCAAACTTCTCCTGAATGATGTGGCTTCCCATATTACTCGTCATAATAATGATGGAGTTCTTGAAATCCGCTACGCGACCTTTGTTATCGGTCAACCTACCTTCGTCCAACACCTGTAACAGTATGTTGAAGGTATCAGGATGTGCTTTTTCAATCTCATCCAACAAGATGACGGAATAGGGTTTCCTTCTCACGGCTTCGGTCAACTGACCTCCCTCATCATAACCCACATATCCTGGAGGCGCACCTACCAATCGGCTTACGGAGTGGCGCTCTTGGTATTCGCTCATATCTATCCGTGTGATGGCATTTTCATCATCGAACAGATAGGCGGCCAAGGTTTTGGCCAGCTCGGTCTTACCTACACCAGTTGTACCCAAGAATAGGAACGAACCGATGGGCTTTTTGGCGTCCTGCAATCCCGCCCTGCTTCTTCGGATGGCATCGGATACCGCGATAATCGCCTCATCTTGACCTACTACGCGTTTGTGCAGTACATCTTCCAGTTTCAGGAGTTTTTCCCGTTCGCTCTGCATCATCTTGTTCACGGGAATGCCTGTCCACTTGGCAACCACTTCGGCAATGTCCTCATAAGTGACTTCCTCTTTGATCAAAGTGCCCGCAGTTTGCTGCTCTGCCAACTCATCTTGAAGTTTTTCCAATCGTTCTTGGGCCTCTTTTATTTTGCCGTAGCGCAATTCGGCCACTTTTCCGTAATCGCCGTTTCGCTCGGCACGTTCTGCTTCAAGCTTATAGTTTTCAATGTCCTCTTTTGTTTTTTGGATGTTGTCCACCACGGTTTTTTCACTTTCCCATTTGGCAAATATCTCGTTACGTTCTTCTTTAAGATTGGCGAGATCCAAATTCAACGTTTTCAATTTGGAAGTGTCGTTTTCCCTTTTGATGGCCTCCAACTCAATCTCCAACTGCATTATCCTACGGTCGAGCACATCCAATTCCTCGGGTTTGGAGTTGATTTCCATGCGAAGTTTGGAAGCGGCCTCATCCATAAGGTCAATGGCCTTGTCTGGCAAGAATCTATTGGTAATATAGCGTTGTGATAACTCCACGGCACCAATTACAGCTTCGTCCTTGATGCGGACCTTATGGTGTGCCTCATATTTTTCCTTGATTCCCCTAAGGATGGAAATGGCACTCTCGGTATCGGGCTCGTCCACCATCACTTTTTGGAATCGACGCTCCAAGGCTTTATCCTTTTCAAAATATTTTTGGTACTCGTCCAATGTAGTGGCACCAATGGCCCTCAATTCGCCACGGGCCAAAGCAGGCTTCAGGATGTTTGCGGCATCCATCGCCCCTTGTCCGCCACCTGCACCCACCAAGGTGTGGATCTCATCAATAAAGAGCACAATGTTTCCATCCGATGAGGTTACCTCTTTGATTACGGCTTTCAAGCGTTCCTCGAACTCACCTTTGTATTTTGCCCCTGCGATAAGCGCACCCATATCCAAAGAATAAATGACTTTATCCTTCAGGTTTTCGGGTACATCCCCTTGAATGATTCGATGTGCCAAGCCTTCGGCAATAGCGGTTTTACCCACACCAGGTTCACCCACCAACATGGGGTTGTTCTTGGTGCGTCTGGACAAAATCTGCAAAACCCTACGGATTTCCTCGTCCCGACCAATCACGGGGTCCAATTTGCCGCTATCGGCCATTTGGTTGAGGTTGTTTGCATATTTATCCAATGAGTTATAGGTTTCTTCGGCACTTTGCGAGGTTACCTTACCGCCTTTGCGTAGTTCTTCAATGGCTGCTTTCAAATCTTTTTCGGTCACTCCCTGATCCTTTAGGATTTGGGCGATTTTGCTTTTGGATTTGAAAATGGCCAATAATAGGTGTTCAACGGAAACGTATTCATCGCCCATGTTTTTGGCCACGATGCTCGCTTCGTTGACGGTTTTTCCAGCTTCTCTGGAAAGCATGATTTCCCCTCCCGATACTTTTGAAAAGCTCTGCAGTTCCTTGTCCAATATTTGGTTGATGAGATTGGTATTGACGTTCAATTTTTTCAAAATGAAAGGCAGCACGTTTTCATCGACCTCGGCGATGGCCTTGAACAAGTGTTCGTTTTCTATTTGTTGATGCCCAAATTCTTGGGCCAATTGCTGGGCCCTTTGAATGGCTTCCTGTGATTTTATGGTAAAATTATTAAAGTTCATTGCTGTTGTTTTTCTAAAGGAATGTCAACAATCCTACCAATACAGGTTTACGGTCAAAATGTCTTGAAAAACCAACAATAGCAAGACATTTCGTCAGTTGTAAGCTTTTTGGTCGCTCCCGACTTATCCTGTAAATTTGTATTATGGGAATATTTGACAGCGTCTTCGGAAAGAAAGAGAAAAAGGAAAAGAAAGCATTGCCTTGGATTACATTGGAATCCGTTGCCCAATTGGAGGAAATCGTGAAAAAATCAAAAAACAAATCCCAAGTCATCTACAAGCATTCCAGTACTTGTGGAATCAGTAGGATGGTTTTGGGTATGTTCACCGATTCTTTTGATATGGAAACGGATGTTGACCTATATTTTTTAACGATACAGAACCACAGGGATGTGTCCAACACCATAGCGGATAAATTTGAGGTTAGGCACGAGTCACCCCAATTATTGGTAATCAAAAACGGGGAGGTGGTTTTTCACACTTCGCACGGGGCCATTTCGGAAATGGACTTTACAAAGTATTTATAAAAAAAAGAAGTTCATGTCAGTTCGAGCGCAGTCGAGATGTTTTAAGTTCTCGACTAAGCTCGATGTGACACAATCTTTTAGTTAAATTGATATTTTGAGACGATGCTCTTCAGCCGAAGTTTAAGGTCCTCACCTGCATCGTAGACCATTTGTTCGTTGGAAGGGAAAGGTACTTCCCTTGCGTTCAGGTACAACATTAAATCGTCTTCCAAAGCTCTTTTATCACCTTGATAATTGGCGAAAACATGTTCGAACAAGAACTCACTGGATAAAGGGTAGGAGTTGATTACCTGCCCGTTCCGTAAATCCGTGAAACTAACCTTAGCGCCGATTTGTGCGGTTTTGGTCTGTGTAAACTGAAACAATTTACAGGTTACCGTGCGCATTTTGTCAATTTTTATCTTATTGCCTAAACTGTCCTTTACCACATTGCCTTCTTGGTCCAAAAGATATTCCCAGCCATCTTTGATCTGTCTTTCTTTGATCACTTGGGTTTCGTTGATCCTTTCCGGCGACACGTTGATTTCCATAAAATCAAGGTTCATCGCGTAATCATACTTTACATTGGCCAATGGACTGGTATGGTATTGCAACCAAAAATTATCGATGCCAAAGGCATTAAAATCCAAAAGTTCAGACTCCAAACGTTCTGGAATTATCTGTTGTGTTTGGTTGGAGATATCCACCCTTACGAATTCCAGTCCTTTATTATAGGCTTCATCCATTTTGGACACTGTTTCCCTATACCCCGGATTTATTTCCTGTAAATATTTCAGATCATCGTAGGCAGCTCTGTAATCCGCTTTGTATTTGGCCGATGCCAACAGATTGGAAGCGTTTTGGTACAGATGTTCGGAAAGATCGTCCTTGGTGTTCAAAATGCTATTGTCGTAGTCCACAAAATTGAATTCGGCCGTTCTGCCTTCATCTTCAATATACAACGGCAATAGTGGCCTGATGCGCTGTTGAATCTGTTTTAATTGTAAATATTTGTTATAGATGGTCTCCAAATTGGCCGGGTTCCCATCATTTTGAAGAAAAGCAATTTCCTGCTGTTCCCTAGCGGCATTTTTGGCAAATGCTTCTTCCAAAAGGATAATGTATTCCTGATGCCCTTTCTTGGTCTTGTTCTCGGCCAAATTCTTAATGGCTTTGTTCATGGCGGTGGAATAATTCCCCGTATTCAAGGCCTCTTGTGTTTTCTTTACGCCACTGCAAGCGCTTAAAACAATGATAGTGGTTAAGAGTAAAAGTTTTTTCATATTGGTCAACTTTATGGTTGTTTAGGGGGAATTCAATAGCTGTGCCAAAAATCCTCATCCTATTAACGAAAAAGGTGATATTGTAGTATATCTTCAACAAAAACCCTTTTAAATGGAGGACTGTACAGGATTTGATTTTTTCACAGAATTGTTAATTGCCGTTTAATAAAATTACATCTCAACCTTATTTTTATAGATGGAAATCCCCTTTCAATTCGTAATTTTACGCCCTTAATTAAACAATGGGCAACATGCAACGAGACCAGAAGATTTTTGAACTTATAGCACAAGAAAAGGAAAGACAGTTGGAGGGTATTGAACTAATAGCTTCCGAAAACTTTGTAAGTCCGCAAGTAATGGAGGCCGCAGGCTCCGTGCTTACGAACAAATATGCCGAAGGATATCCTGGAAAGCGCTATTATGGCGGTTGCGAAGTTGTTGACCAAGTCGAACAATTGGCCATTGATCGTGCCAAGGAGCTTTTTGGAGCTGAATATGCTAACGTGCAACCACATTCGGGTTCTCAGGCCAATGCTTCGGTGTACCATGCTTGCCTTAACGCAGGGGATAAAATTTTAGGTTTTGATTTGTCCCATGGAGGGCATTTAACCCACGGTTCACCCGTAAATTTCTCCGGAAAATTGTACAATCCTGTTTTTTATGGGGTTGATGAGGAGACCGGCATGTTGAACTACGATAAAATCCAAGAGATTGCGGACAAGGAAAAGCCCAAATTGATTATTGCCGGTGCTTCGGCCTATTCAAGGGATATGGACTTTAAACGATTCCGTGAGATTGCAGATAGTGTTGGTGCTATTTTGTTGGCCGATATTTCGCATCCGGCTGGTTTGATAGCCAAAGGTATTTTGAACGATCCCATTCCACATTGCCATATTGTTACCACAACTACCCATAAAACCCTACGTGGTCCACGTGGCGGTCTTATTTTGATGGGAGAGAATTTTGATAATCCATTCGGTATCAAACTGAAGAATGGAAACTTGAGAAAAATGTCAGCTTTGTTGGATTTGGCGGTGTTCCCAGGGAACCAAGGAGGACCTTTGGAGCACATCATCGCTGCCAAGGCCATTGCATTTGGAGAAGCGCTTACCGATGACTATTTGCACTACATGGTTCAAGTGAAAAAGAACGCTGCTGCCATGGCCAAGGCTTTTATGGACAGGGATTACAAAGTAATTTCCGGAGGTACGGACAATCATATGATGCTGATAGACCTACGGAACAAAGATATTTCTGGTAAAGAAGCAGAAGAGGTATTGGTAAAAGCCGACATTACTGCGAACAAGAATATGGTGCCTTTTGATGATAAATCACCGTTCATCACCTCTGGAATCCGTTTTGGTACTTCAGCCATTACCACTAGAGGTCTTAAGGAAGCGGATATGGAGACCGTTGTGGGCTTTATTGATGAGATCATCACTGATGCCGAGAATGATAAAAAAGTAGCCGAGATAAAACAAAAGGTCAACGACTTGATGAAATCGCGACCTTTGTTCAGTGCTTAGTATTTGCTAGTGGAATATTATTCGAAGAGGAATATGCTTTCCTCGTAAAATCTCTTTTGTTGGAGGGAATAGATCAAGGCTTCGTGCTCTTGGTTCCCTTTATCAAAATATAGCCCCCAGTAATTATCATAGCTGGTCTCTATATTCACCTTGAAAGGGTCGTCTTCTATGGATGTGTCCTCAAAAACCGGAACGAAAATTTCATAAGGCATTTCAGTCAATCCTTTGGTAAAATAGACAAAGTGTTTGCCAACTAATGTCAATATATTGCTTGCATGTTCGGGAATACTGTGTCTGTACAATCTCGAAATGATTATTGAAGTATCCTTAAAATGCATCGAAAGCTCCAAAATATCAGTTGGATAGGCACTCTTTTGGTTAAGCACTTGAAGTGCTTTGTTAATAGAGGAAAAAATGTTGGAACGGCTTTCCTCGGCAAAGTTATACCCGCCCCAATCGCCATTGTTGAAATGCCTTAAGCATTCGGCAATCCCAAAATTGTGAAACAAATCTATAATAAGGTCCGTTCTATTGTTTAGGGAATCGTGTTTGCACTTTACCTTTGCGGTCGCAAAAAAATACTTTTCTAGAACTCTAAGAAAATCGTCCAGTCCATCTGTGGCCTCATAGGTTTTTGGACCAGCGTACTTATAATTTTTTTTTGATCTGTTTGAAGATGACATGTGGTGTTGATTGAATTCTTATATTCTTTCAACATAAAGTTAGGATGAATCTTTTGCATGGGATTACAGATTATCCTTAAAAATTCTGGGGTTTTTCCCTTGTTTGTAAGATTTTTTTGAAAAAAAGATTGAAAACGAACCACAGAATCGAGTTGAGGCCAATTTTATGGACAGTGATCACTAAATAAAACCTCTGTTTTTTGCGGCCAATATAAGGGCCAGATCATTTTCGTTCTCTGTTCCGAATAGGGTCTTTAAATGGCGTTTTCTGTTTTCAATGGAAGAGGGGGAAAGCCTGATAAACTTCTCAAGATCTTTGTTCTTGGTTCCTTTGGACAAATGATAAAGTATTTGTTTATCCTTCTCATCGATTTCTATATCATTGGCCATTTTCTTTCTAATGGCACCAAGAGCTTTTGAAGAATAATAAGGTGGGTCCAGCATTATGGTCTTGACCGCATCCTCAAGTGTTTTGGGGTCAATATCAGTCTTTACCAAATACCCGTCCGGGTCAACTGATTTTAAGATGCTATTGATTCTGAAATTGTCGCTAAAAGAAGACATGAAAACGATTTTGCTACTGGGCACGATCTTACGCGCCAAAATACCCAAATCTTCACCTGTGTAGGGTTGATCTTCGTTAGGGGCGAACAATTGTACATCCAAGAACAAAATATCATACTGAAAGGTACTCACTGAATCCTCTATGAGCTTTTTGCCCGCATGATAGGAAGTCGCCGTATCCACAATAATGTTATAGCCGTCAAAATTAATGCTCTCCAGTATAAATTTATACCCGAGCATAGTCATTTCGTGGTCGTCTATGGCCAGTATTCTCAATGTTTTCATGGTAGGTTCTATTATTGTATCTGGGGAACTAAGCATTTATTAATTTATGTTCTTCAGGTGTTTTTACATCCGTGTATTTTGCGGGGATTAGAATTTTAATCGAAGTTCCCTGGCCCCGTTTACTGTCAATATCCAGAGTTCCTTTTATTTTTTTGACCCTTGAAACAATATTCCTAAGGCCAATTCCTTTTTTCTTTTTGTTTACATCAAAGCCAACGCCATCATCTGTAATGATCAACTTTAACTTATCGTCCATAGCATGGAACGATATGGTAACGTGTTGACTTTTGGCATGTTTTACACAGTTTTTCAGCGATTCTTGAATAATCCTGTAAGCATTGATCTTAATGTCCCCCAACAAATCATCCCAATGTACTTCAGGGTCATAAGTAAAGGAACACGTAATGCCCGAAGATTTTTCAATCTCCACGATCATGTTTTCAAGAGACACAATAAAATTATGAAATTTTTTGTATGCTGCATGGTTCAGTTCGTGCGAAATGGTTCTGATTTCTTCTTCCAGCTCTCGCAATTTTTCAATAAGGGCTGCACGTTGCTGTATGGAAGCAGGATCCTCACGTTCGTTGAGTCCACTTAAAATGAGGCGTATTCCCAGCATTTCACCCAATATCCCGTCGTGTAGTTCTTCGGAAATCCGTTTTTGTTCCAATTGCTTCCCTTCCTCAAATTTGCCTTGTTGAGAAAGTAGGAGGTTGTAAATTTCTTGGTTGCTTTCCTGTTGCTTTTGCTTAAACTTCAACTGATTGTTGTTCACGTACAACGAAACCATGAGCATGAACCCAACACCGAAGATAATCAGTAATATAGCGGAGTATACCCACACCTGCTTTTCTTTGGTCAGAATTTGGTTTTCCTCTATAATTTCGTCCGTTTCCAGTCGTATCCGTGCAAACTTGTCCCTTTTGGTGCGTTCTTCCTCGCTTATGGTTTCATTTAATTGATAGTATTCTTCTGCATAGGCAGATGCTTTGGTGTTATCAAGCTTCGTCAACAATTTTAGTGCATCCAACGAACGGTCGTTGTTGTAGGTTTCCCGCGCTATGGCGTAGGATTCATTGGCCTGTGCAATGGCCTGTACGGTATCTCCTTTGGTGGCCAATAATTCAGCATAGTAGTAATGGAGCCTTGCTTTATAATACAAATCTCCTGTTGCAGAGTTCAAAGTAAAGGCCTCCCTTAAAAGTTCTTCAGCCTTTTCGGCATTCTTATCGGCTTTGATAAGGGAAAATGCATAACTCCCAATTGCTTTTTCGTAAGTCTGCGGTAAACTCTCTTTTAATTCATGGTTAGCTAGTAATTCAATGTACGCCTCTTTAGCCTTTTCAAAATTCTCCTCATTGAGATAGGTGCTGGCAATATTATTTTGGATTTTCCATATCAATTGGGTTTTATTTTCTCTGTTCGATTTTTCAATATAGTCCTTCGCTTTTTCATAAGACTCTATTGCCTTTGGGCTATTACCCAACCCATTGGCTAAAATACCCAATACATTGTATGCATTATACAATCTATAATCGTCTCCCAGGTCATCAAAGATATCTATAGCGGCCGTGGCGCTGGCTTCCCCGCCCAAATAATCCTTATAGGAATCCTGAACCCGTGCCATACTGTAAAACATTCTTGCCCTTAGCGATTGGGATGTAGAGTCCTTTGGCAGCTTTTCAAAATTTTCCAAGGCTTTTCGATAATGGTAAAACGCACTGTCCATGACTCCTTCATTTTCCATAAATGAGGCAAGATCCCAATAGGAGTACCCTAATATCTTGTTGGCCTTTACTTCCTTGGACAATCTTAAGAGTTCAGCATTCGATTTTCTAAAACCCAAAGAGTCCCTCAATTTCATATAGGTCAGGGAAACTTCTGAAAGTTGTTCCAGTTTGGTAGTGTCCTCTGTCATTGCCAATACTTTGGCTTCGGCATCTCTTAAATATGCTTTCCGGTCATCCAGGGACAATTCCTTGGAGGTTTTGGCGATATTCAATAGTTTTTGGATGGTATCTACCTCGGGGTTAGAGGTAACATTTTTCTCTTTTGGCCGTTGCTGGGAGCATCCCAAAAGAAGTATGCCTATTAGTATAAGTATTCCGTTTTTCAAACTGATTTGGTTCGTTTATATATCCAAGGTAACAAAAAAAGCCCCAAATTTTTAGTGTTTGGGGCTGAGTTGTATGTTCAATATCAATTTAAAGTTCCCGACTATCGTTGACAGTTTGCTCTAATCTGATTATGCTGTGTTTTAAAAATCCGGCATGCACCTGATATTTAAGTAACTTTCTTTGATAATGCTTTAGATTCTCGTTTTTATTTAGGGACGTATACTTATTTTGTATTGATGATTCGTCCTTTTGATTAAAAAGCATAATTAACAAAACGGGAATTAAAACTATATTTCGTACTAAGTTGGTTATTGTATTACAATCCATTTATGATTATTAATTGTCACCACGACCATCTTGCTCAGATACTTCACCATCCGTTGCATTTTGATCTACTGTCAATTGTTCGAACATGGCTTCGGTGTCCTGTACATCTGTTTCGGCTTCACAAGAGTAGAATCCAACTGTTAATAATGCCACTGCTAAAATGCTAAATAATTTTTTCATAATGATAAGTTTTGGTATGAATATTAAGTTTATACAGCTAAAGTACAGGGCATTTTGAGCCTAGGTGGTATATACCCAAAGGGAGTAGTATTCTAAGGAAGTCTGTTAGAATTATACGGTAATCTGCAAGAATTTTGCTAATTGAGAGCTTTTGTCACTGTTTTGGAGAGCATTTCTTTCAATTGGTCCACCTTGTCCTTGTATGTTTTGGAAAAGGGGAGTTCCTCCTCTTCCCCATGATTTAGGCTACAAATGGACTTACCATAATTGATACGGGAAACGTAGCGACTATTAAGAATGTAACTCTGGTGCACGCGGATGAAATCCTTTGGAAGTTTTCCCTCGAAGGATTTCAAGGTTTTAAAGGCACTGATCACTGTGCCATCCTTCATGTAGAAATCCGTGGTGTTGTTGTCGGATTTAAGATAAAGGATGTTTTTGGTATCCAAATACCTATAGTCCTTATAAGATTTTAGACAAATGGTAGATGGGGTATCCTGTTGTGGGTACAATTTTCTTAATCTGAGTATCGTCTTTCTAATATCGAACTCATTGTGCGGTAGAATCCAATAATCAAAAAAGCCACTCTTAATGGCATTGTAAGCGTACTGCTTGGTCTTTGCATACCCTATTATAATAGGAAGCGTTTGCATATACTGGTTCAGCTCCGTTACCATTTGAAAGTAATCCATACCATCTTCACCAAGGTTGATGAGCACCAAGTCAGGATTATACTTTAATATAGAATTGAGTCCAGTGGAAGCAGTGGTCTCCACACCTGCACAAACCAAATCTTCATACTCCTCCAAATAGAGTTGCAGCTGAAGCTTAGAGGCCGCATCGGAGTCGATTATGTTGTAGGTGTATTCCATGTGCAATTTGCTGATTGCAAGTTACTAACGCACAAAATAAACTCATTGCAGTTTTCCCTTAAAAAAACTATGGGTTTTCCCTTAAATTGGGCTATTTTCCTACACTTTTCCCTAAAAAATCGTTAAAACAGGTTTAACTGTAATTTTTCACCTCATCTTTTTGGAAGGCTTGAACGTAAAAAAATGGCTGTTTCAACAAGTATTGGAATTTAGGAAAATAGGGAAGGTAAAATGGTCAAGGTTGCGTGTATTAGGTTCAACAAATAGGTTTAGTTTATGTTTGGTTCACTACTATATTACGATTTGTTGTCCCGGTTACAAAATTTTTGACAAGTGTATTTTAGGATATAGGGCTATATTTCGATGAAATACAAGGTTTTAGATGGTCCGATTAATGTTTAATCTATAAAAAGAGCTTCAATTTCACTGGGAACCCGTTTGGGTCGGAAGGTTTTGGCGTCCAATAAACACCATTCCGTGGCAGCTTTTACCAAGAGTTCACCAGTAGTTTTATTTTTGATTTCCACCACCCTCGTAGAAATAGGGCCTTTGTTGCTTTTGATATAAGTGTTCAGTAAGATGGTGTTTCCCAGCACTGCGGATTTATGATAGGTAATATTATGGTTCCTTACAACCCAAATCATGGATTTTTGGGTTTCTTCGGACGTAACGTGTGTCCAATGTTTTTTGGAAATATCCTGAATCCATTCCACATACCTTATATTGTTTACATGGTTCAGGTCATCTAAATCGCTCGGAACTACATCAAAAACTTGGGAATAGGTCTTCATTAATCTTTTTTACGGATTGTGACCTCAAAAAGCTTGTCCCAGTTTTTGCCGGTCACAAAAAAGGTTTCTCTTTCTGGATGATAGGCCACCCCATTCAACACAGAATTGCCTTCGTCCCATTCCGGTCCCTTGTTTACCTTGTTCTTGAGCCCTCCGAAGTTGATGACGCCCTCAATGGCCCCTGATGTGGCATCTATGATCATCATACTTTCCTTTTGGTAAACATTGGCATAGATTTTACCGTTCACATACTCCAGCTCGTTGGCCATATTAAAAATGGATTTGTTGGTAGCTGTTTCAATGTAGCCTTGTTCTTCCAAAGTTTCTGGATCCAAGAACCATATTTTCTCGGTTCCGTCACTTTTGAATATTTTGTCTCCGTCGTTGCACAGTCCCCATCCTTCGCGGCTTTTACCATAGACGAAATTTTTGATTTTCTCCAGATTGGATATGTCGTAAACAAAACCCATCCCACTTTGCCAGGTAAGTTGGTAGAGTTTATCATCCATAATAGTAATGCCTTCACCAAATATAGTGGCATCCATATTTATTCGCTGAAGAATCTCACCGGTTTCAAAATCTATTTTTCTAACGCTCGAGTTCCCTCTTTTTCCTGTGCTTTCATACAAAATACCATTGTGGAACTCCAAGCCTTGTGTGTAAGCACCCGTATCGTGAGGGTAGCTATTTACGATTTCATAAGTGTAAACCTCCGGAGCAGATGCGGCCAATAACCTCATCTCCTTCTCAACTTCCACTGTTTTTTCCTCGATTTTGAACTTGGCGACCAAGGTTTTGTTGCCTAGAGTTGGCAGGTCCAAGGTCAATTTTCCATTTTCAACGGGCAGTTCCTTTCCATCTATATAATAATGTAAGTCGGAAATTTCTATGTCCTTTTTATTCTTTAGTGCAACACCTACTTGCTGGTTTTGCTGTATGGCTTTGTTTTCCAGTTGAATGGAAAAATGTTTGGCGGGATCGGCACTTCCTCCGCACGCCAAAAAGAAGAGCAATGCCCCGGTTATGGAAAAAAGTTTGCCCATTGTTGTTATTGCTTGTATCATAAATCGTTAATCGTAAAACACCGAAATTAAGAATCAATTGGGATTGCCACAAATATAAAAGGTCGTATATTTGCAACCGGCAAGTCCTACACGACCAGCTCCTGCAGAATCCCCCAGGGCGGGAACGCAGCAAGGGTATGTGGTCGTAGCGGTGCGATGTAGGTAGCTTGCCTTTTTTTGTACCCAAAAATCAGATGATCATGGATAAAAAAGTTGTACTGATCACCGGCGGTTCTTCAGGTATTGGTAAATCCATCGGAACGTATTTGACCCAAAAAGGATTTGTTGTTTACGGTACTACGCGCAATCCAGAAAATTACCCCGATTTTAAGGAATTTGAACTTGTTCAATTGGATGTTAAAGATGTTGAAAGCATCCAAAGGGCCGTTTCTTACGTTATTTCTAAGGAAAGCAGATTGGATGTGCTGATCAACAATGCGGGTGTGGGTATTACCGGACCCATTGAAGAAACTCCACATGAAGAAATCCTTCATGTATTCGACACCAACTTTCATGGCCCGGTACATGTGATGAAGGCTGTTTTGCCACAAATGCGTCAACAGGGTAGTGGGGCCATCATCAATATAACATCCATTGCAGGATATATGGGATTGCCCTTCAGGGGATTCTATTCCGCAACAAAAGGCGCTTTGGGATTGATTACAGAAGCACTTCGAATGGAGACCAAGGATTTTGGGTTGACCATCACCAATGTGGCACCAGGTGATTTTGCTACCAATATAGCATCTGGTAGGTACCATTCCCCTGTAATAAAGGGTTCTGCCTACGAAGAAAAGTATGGTCAGACGCTTAAAGGAATCGACGAGGATGTGGATAGTGGGGGTGACCCAATTCAGGTAGCCGAGGCCGTTTATAAAATTATCAACCAGAAAAAACCGAAGGTGCACAACCCCGTTGGAGCGTTTTTACAAAAGTTTTCACTTAGATTAAAGAAGATTTTACCGGACAAAGTCTACGAAAAGTTACTCCTCAACCATTATAAGTTGTAATTTTACACGTATTAGTGAACCAATTATAAATACTTAGAAATGAAGTTTTTTATTGATACTGCCAATCTTGACCAAATTAAGGAAGCCCAAGAACTGGGTGTGTTGGATGGGGTGACCACCAACCCTTCCCTAATGGCAAAAGAAGGTATTACAGGAAAGGATAATATTTTAAAGCACTACGTGGACATTTGCAACATTGTTGATGGTGATGTTTCTGCTGAGGTTGTTGCCACCGATTTTGACGGAATGGTCAAAGAAGGGGAGGAGCTTGCTGAACTGCACGAGCAGATCGTAGTAAAAGTTCCCATGATCAAGGATGGTGTAAAAGCATTGAAATATTTTTCGGATAAGGGCATTCGTACCAATTGTACGTTGGTATTTTCACCAGGTCAGGCATTATTGGCCGCCAAAGCGGGAGCTACTTACGTGTCTCCTTTCTTGGGCAGATTGGACGATATTTCCACGGATGGTCTAAACCTGATTGCTGAAATCCGTTTGATTTATGACAACTACGGTTTCGAAACTGAAATTTTGGCCGCATCTATCCGTCATACCATGCACGTGATCGACTGCGCCAAATTGGGTGCCGATGTTATGACAGGCCCATTATCTTCTATTGAAGGATTATTGAAACACCCATTGACCGATATCGGGTTGGCCAAATTCTTGGAAGATTACAAAAAAGGAAATTCCTAAATCCAGGAATTTAGATAAAACCAAAAAGGCCCTGAATTAGATTCGGGGCTTTTTTTATTTATAGGGAAGTGTAAAGATTGGCAAAGCCGTCCACCACAATGGAATCTTTAGTGATGACACATTTGTTAAGACCATCAATGATCATGGCCATTTGTAGCTCCTTAAAATTTTCTCCGTAGAATTGCTTTTCCTTATCCAAATTGTTCTCCCTCATGAGTTGTTTCCACTGCGAGTGGCTGGTTCTTAGATTGATGCCCAAAAAGTTATGATTCGGATATTTTCCTTCTAACTCAGCAATGTGCTTGCTTATATTTCTAAAGTGTCCTTTTTGTCCTGCTGTCCAGAAATAGAAAACGGTATTTTCTTTTTTGCCGGCTAAATCCTTTAATGATACTTTCTCATCATTGAAATTTAAAACTGCAATATCCGGGATGGTATTGTTGGGTTGAAGATTTTGTATTCCCTTGTATAAAAGCTCAATCTCTTGCTCATGCTCCTCATTTGTGGATAGCGTCTTGAACTTATCTATAAAAGCTACGGATTCCTTATCAGGATTGTGTTCCCACTTTAAATAGTCCACGGCAATATTCCGGAAAAGGTTGTTTCTCAATTCCTTTTCAACAACAATGCTATCTACAATGGCAAGCTTGTGTTGGTTAAAGTGCAAGCGATCGCTTACGGGTTTTTTGTTGCTGGAACAGTCATCTAGGCAGGTCATGTACGAAACGTTGCCTATATACCATTTCATAAAATCAAAATAAGGCTTTAAATAGGTTAAATCCTTGTTGTTGAAATCTATCTCTTTCCGATAACTGTAAAATTCGTTGCTGAGATCGTGTATGGTCTCTTCCCCTGTTTTCTTTTTATGATAGAAGGGATACTTTTCCTTTGTGATAAACGTATTGTAGTACACAGAAGCCTTGCCCATGGCCAAAGCTTTTGGGGGCAATTGGTCGTCGGAACTCAATTCGTTCAACAAGTCCAATTTATCCTTGTGTAAGGAGTCGATTTTTTGGCTGAAAGCCTCAGGGTCTAGACTATAATAATCTTTTATCAGTTCCTCGTCACTTTCATTTTGTAAAAAAATTTCAATCAGAAAGTTGTTTATTTCGCTTCCTTTTCCGGAAAACACAAGTGATTCATCAAACTCTACCGTATTAAGGCGCGCAACAAGACTGTCTCCTTTGCTCAAATACACATATTGAAGCTCAGGTGTGTGGTCAAAATGATATAAGCCATCTTCTAAGGTGTCGAGTTGAAAAGAAAAGTGGTTTTTTTCATCGAGCTTTACGGAATCCACAAAGTTATCTTTGTGGTAAAGAACCACATAATCACTTGTAGGGTTTACAATTTCACCACCAAAAAAAACAGTGGAATTGTTCTCAGGGGAATCCGAGCACGATACAATTGAAGAAATAAAAGTGAGGCTTAGTAAAAATCTTACCATATATAGATACCAATCTATTTGACTTTCAAATGTAAGCAACCCAAGAAGCTAAACTTGTTAAGGGCTAGTTAAAAGTTGTTAAACGGTGATTTTCCATCGTTTAAATATGCATTCCAAAATTAGAATTACCATTTGTATTTAGCTACTTTTGCAAAAAATCTAAAGATAGTTGCATGTTATCAGTATCGAATTTATCCGTACAGTTTGGCAAAAGAGTTTTGTTCGATGAGGTCAATGTAACCTTTACCGAAGGGAATTGTTACGGTATTATAGGGGCCAATGGCGCTGGAAAATCCACTTTTCTCAAAATATTATCGGGACAAATAGACCCTACTTCCGGCCATGTACACTTGGAGCCGGGAAAACGTATGTCCATTTTGGAACAGAACCACAACGCCTATGATGAGTACCCGGTTTTGGAGACTGTGGTAATGGGAAACAAGCCACTGTTTAAGATAAAAAAGGAAATAGATGCGCTATATGCAGACTATACGGATGAGAATGCCGAAAAAATAGGTGAGCTTCAGGTTACTTTCGAAGAAATGAACGGATGGAATGCCGATAGCAATGCTGCCGCCATGCTTTCCAACCTTGGTATTCCGGAAGACCTTCATTATACCAATATGGCCGATTTGGATTCCAAGCTCAAGGTACGTGTGCTTTTGGCACAGGCCTTATTTGGCAACCCAGATGTGTTGATCATGGACGAGCCTACCAACGACTTGGATTACGATACAATCAACTGGTTGGAGAACTTCTTGGCAAATTATGATAACACGGTTATCGTGGTCTCTCACGATAGGCACTTCTTGGATGCAGTTTGTACCACCATCGCCGATATTGATTTCGGAAAAATCAACCTGTTTTCCGGTAACTATACGTTCTGGTACGAGAGTAGCCAATTGGCTGCACGTCAGAGGGCGCAGCAAAACAAAAAGGCCGAAGAAAAGGCGAAAGAACTCAATGAGTTTATTCAGCGTTTTAGTGCCAACGTGGCCAAAAGTAAGCAGGCCACTTCCCGTAAAAAGATGTTGGAAAAACTTAAGGTCGAAGATATTAAGCCTTCAAGTAGAAGATACCCAGCCATTATTTTTGATAGAGAGCGTGAGGCCGGTGATCAAATTTTGAATGTAGAGAAACTATCTGCAACTTCAGAAGACGGGGATTTGTTGTTCAAAGATGTGAACATCAACTTGGCCAAAGGGGATAAAGTGGCTATTCTGTCCAAAGACTCACGTGCCACGACTGCATTCTATGATATTATTGCCAATAAACTCAAACCAGAAAGTGGTAAGTTCCAATGGGGGGTGACCACGACCCAATCCTATTTGCCAGCGGATAATTCCGATTTTTTCCAAGAAGACATCAACTTGGTGGATTGGTTGCGCCAATGGGCCAAGACGGAAGAGGAAAGGGAAGAGGTGTATATCCGAGGTTTCTTGGGCAAGATGCTTTTCAGCGGCGAGGAAGCCCTTAAAAAATGTACCGTACTTTCGGGAGGAGAAAAAGTACGTTGTATGCTCAGCCGTATGATGATGCTTCGTGCCAATGTTCTTATGTTGGACGAACCAACCAATCACTTGGATTTGGAGAGTATTACGGCTTTCAACAACTCGCTTAAGAACTTTAAGGGGACTATCCTGTTGACAACCCACGATCATGAGTTTGTGAACACGGTGGCAAATAGAATTATTGAGTTGACACCAAACGGAGCTATTGACCGTTACTTGAGCTTTGATGATTATATGTCCGATAAATCCATCAAAGAACAGCGTGATAAAATGTACGCCGTTACGGTCTAAGCGTTAAAGTACTTACTTTTCCAAATAGCAGGGTTAAAGTTTTTCCCTAAGGCGAATCCATAGAAAATCACTATGGATGCAATGCATTTGAACATAAAAAAGTAGATGATCCAAAACTCTGCCGTTGTGTTTTTTTTGGAAAAGAGCCCTTCAGGAACCATAAGGGTGACAAGGTAGCTGATCAGAAGTACCACCAATCCCAAGTTGGCAATGTTCTTAAAAGGCCATGCAAACAATTTTCGCAAGGGGTGAAGATCGTTTCCCCACTTGTGGATTAGATAATAATAATCGTTTCCGATAGGGACAAAGAGCAATGGGTCGTCCTTATCTTCCAATTTGAACAATTTGGAGGGAGCCATAATTTTAAAACCTCTTATTTTGGTATTATGGGCTGCTTCCAACTGTTTGATCTTGGAAATCGCTTCTTGTGGAATTTCACCTTTAAAATAAGAGCTGTTCAAAAAACGCAGTCGGTAATCAATACAGATTTCTTTGATGTGTTCAATATGAAAGATTTTATCCGTTTCCAATAGATCAAAATCAAAGTCGTTTTCGCGAGTGTTGCTTTTTGAACTCAATTGCTTACATATCTGTTCGTCCTTGCGGGAATCTTTATTCAGAATTTGTCGTACTTCGTCCAAAATATCCAAGCTGCGCGCACTTTTATTTTTACTTTTTTGAAGCTTGTGTTCAATATTTGTTCCTCTCAAAATCACACGAATTTTTCAGTAATCTACTCAAATTTAAGGAATTGAATTTTCGATTAGATGTCTTTGTCAAAAACATTGGCGTTAAGTTTCTGTTAAATGGAATTATGGATAAAAATTAATTGAACCAAGTAAGCAAAAAAAGGTGTATCTTATCGACGTTTTTGGTAGTTAATCGTAAAATCATACTAAGAGAAGCTTATAATTTGACCAACCGCATGAACACCCCCGCAACCAAATTCTTGCTATGCCTTTGTCTGGCATTTTCATTTTACACAACTGCCCAAAATACATCCAATGCACTTTCGTACACGGGCAAGATGGATAATCATAAAATTTTGTTGGCAGCGGTAAATGCAACTGAACTGGGCTCTTTGCTTCAAAAATCAGGGCCATTTACCATTTTTGCGCCATCAGATGCTGCGTTCGAAAAGTTCTCCAGCAATAAAATAGCCGAGTTGATCAAAGCGGAGGATAAGAGGGCCCTAAAGTCGTTGTTGTCCTACCATATTGTTGCAGGCCAACTTACTGCTTCCCGTATGTTGCGTGCAATAGGCAGGGGCAATGGTATGGCTAGTTTTACAACGGTGCAGGGCAAAAAGCTTATTGCGCACTTGGATGGCTATGATATTGTGCTTACCGACCCCATGGGAAACACGGCCAGGATTACAGCTGCAGACCTAAATCTGGAAAATGAAGGCGTTGTCCATGAAATAGATAGCGTTATCCTTCCGGCTCAGATGTAATTTTTAACGAAGTTCTGCTCCCAATTCCTTTTGATACTGGGCCAAAAGTTTGCCCATGATCTTGTCGATTTGTTTGTCTGTCAAGGTTTTCTTTTCATCCATCAACGTGAAGCTTACAGCGTAGGATTTTTTGCCCTCGGGCAAGTTTTTTCCAGTGTACACATCGAACAGGTTTACTTTTTTAAGCAATTTTTTCTCTGTATTCCAAGCAATATCGTATACTTTTTGGAAAGAGATCGATTCATCCAACAGTAGTGCAAAATCTCGCGTCACCTCTGGGAACTTTGGAATTTCTTTGAAAGAAACATTTTGTGTGCTTACCGATTCCAGAATGGCATCCCAATCCAAGTCCGCATAGAACACCTCCTGTTTAATATCGAATTTTTTAATGTCTGCCTTGCCCACTAAACCGAGCGATACCAGGACTTTGTCGTTCTTCACATAAGAAATACCTTCGGCGTAACCTGATTCGGCCAATGGTTTTGTATCGATGTCTCTTAACCCTAAACGTTCCAAAACATTGTCAACTATACCTTTTAGGTAGAAAAACTCTGATTTTTTAGAGGCCACCGACCAACTGTTTTGGTTACGGTCGCCTGAGATGAAAATGGCCAAATGTTGTTTTTCTATATGTTCTCCGTTCACTTTGTGATACGTTTTTCCGAACTCGAACAACTTAAGGTCCGTTTTTTGGCGATTGTGGTTATAGCTTACCGTTTGGAGTCCTGAATGAAGCATGGAGGTCCTTAGCACGGATAAGTCGGAGCTCAATGGATTCAACATCTGAACAGCGCTATCATCCGTAGAAGTAATATCCGATGAGACCAGACTGTTGGTCATTATCTCATAAAAACCTTTTGCGGCAAGCATATTTCCAACCAAATCTTGGATTCTGTAGTTTTCGAATCGTGATGTTTTGGCAATGGATGCGTTCAGTTTTTCCTTAAAGTCAATGTTGTTATAGCCGTAAACCCTTAGGATTTCCTCGATAACATCAACCTCTCTTGTTACATCCACCCTATACGCAGGAATGGTTAAGCCAAGCCCCGATTCGGTTACATTGTTGATGCGGATTTCCAACGAAGAAAGAATCGATTTGATGGTATCCTGTGGAATCTCCTGACCAATCAATGAGTGAATTTTATTGAAGGTCAAGAATACTTGTCTATCCTGTGGTTTTTTCGGAAATAAGTCAACAATCTCCGAAGTGATATATCCGCCAGCAATTTCCCTTATTAACAATGCAGCCCTTTTCAATGCATATTTGGTCAAATTGATATCGATGCCCCTTTCAAATCGAAACGAAGCATCAGTATTAAGACCATGTCTTTTGGCTGTCTTTCTAATTGAAACAGAGTCAAAGTAGGCACTTTCCAAAAATATGGAAGTGGTGTGTTCCGTAACCCCGGAGTGAAGCCCTCCAAAAACACCAGCAATGCACATTGGGGTTCCGGCGTCACAAATCATAAGGTCGTCTTCGTGCAATTCGCGTTCTACACCATCCAATGTGGTGAACTTGGTACCACTTGGCAAAGTTTTTACCTCTACTTTGTTACCTTTTATTTTAAATGCATCAAAGGCATGCAATGGCTGGCCCAGTTCGTGAAGCACATAGTTGGTGACGTCCACAACATTGTTTATTGGGGTCAATCCAATGGATTTTAGCCTATTTTTTAGCCAATCCGGAGAATCCTGTACAACCAGATTACTTATGGTTACACCGCAATATCTTGGAGCAAGGTTGCTTTCTAAAACCTCTACGTCGACCTTTAAAGAGCGGTTGTCGATAGAAAAGTTGCTTACGGAGGGGGTAACCAGTTCTTTTTGGATTTCTTTTTGCTCCAAACCAGCCTTAAGGTCACGGGCTACGCCAAAATGGCTCATGGCATCAGCCCGGTTAGGGGTAAGGCCTATTTCAAAAACCTCGTCATTTTCAATGTCAAAAACTTTGGAACAAGGCGTGCCAGGAATCAATTCCTCATTGAGGACCATAATCCCATCGTGGCTTTCACCAATACCTATTTCATCTTCGGCACAAATCATTCCTTCGCTTACCTCACCACGGATTTTTCCTTTCTTGATGACCCAAGCTTCACCTTCTGGAGTGTAGAGCGTGGTTCCAACAGTGGCAACAGGTACTTTTTGTCCGGCAGCTACGTTGGGTGCGCCACAAACAATCTGTAATGGTGCTTCTTGGCCAATATCTACCGTAGTTAACTTTAGCTTGTCTGCATTCGGGTGTTTTTCGCAAGTAAGCACTTGTCCTACCACTATACCTTTTAATCCACCCTTAACTGATTCATATTGAGATATGCCCTCAACCTCAAGCCCGAGGTCAGTTAACAGTTCACCTGTTTTTTGAGCGTCCCAATCAACTTGCAAAAATTGTTTTAACCAGTTATAAGAAATCTTCATAGCCCGTTTTTAGAGGGCACAAATATATAACAATAGGGGAACAGATTCAACGATAATAATAACCATAAACCTATAGAAATGCTCTGTTTTAAAATGTATTCCCTACATTTAGGTAAAATCTTTCATTTTATGACAAGAATCAGGTTGGCAATGCTGGGGCTTTTGATTCTTATGGCCTCTTGCAAAAAAGAAGGGAAAGGAAATCTTAAAATTGGTCACTGGCTGGGAACTATGGAAGTTTCGGAGTCGCAAATGCTACCATTTGAGTTTACCATTTCCCAAAACGATGAAGGTGGATATGTAATGAAAGTATACAACGCCGAAGAGGTAGTGGAGATCGATGAGTTTACATTTGATGGCGACTCCATCGATATTCGTATGCCCATTTTTGAAGGTCATATTGTTGGAACGTACACTGCTACCGAAATCACAGGGGAATTTATTGAGGAAAGTAAGGAGAGAAGTGTTCCCTTTAGGGCTGTGCACGGTCCGCAAGACCGTTTTGATGCGGAGAAACCAGCTGATGTGAACATTTCAGGTATCTGGGAGACCTATTTTAAAGTGAACACGGAGGATGAATATCCTGCCAAGGGTATTTTTATGCAGAACGGCAATGAGGTAAAGGGAACTTTTAGGACCAACACAGGAGATTATCGCTATTTGGAAGGAGTGGTGACAGGAGATAGTATGAAATTGTCCGCTTTTGATGGTTCCCACGTGTTTCTATTTTTGGCCCAAGTGACCGATAGTACTTTGGACGGAAAGTTTTACTCCGGACAACATTCCATTCAGGAGTTTTTAGGGGCCAGAAACGAAGCTTTTGAGCTTCCTGACTCCAATGAACTCACCTATTTACGTGAAGGCTATGATAAATTTGATTTCACTTTCCCGAACAGCGAAGGGCAAATGATAGGTTTGGATGACCCTATGTTCCAAGGAAAGCCGGTACTGATCCAGATTATGGGAACATGGTGTACCAATTGCTTGGACGAAACCCGATTCTATGTGGATTTTATTAAGAACAACCCCGATTTGGATGTGCAATTTGTGGGGCTAGCATTCGAGTATTCCAAAACCGAGGAAAAGGCCTTCGAAGGTATAAATAGATTAAAAGAGCGAGAAGATGTGCCGTATCCTATTCTATTGGCGCAATATGGGACATCGAACAAACAAAAGGCCAACGAGAAGTTGCCCATGTTGAATCACATTCTTTCATATCCTACTACCATTTACATTGATAAATTCGGAAAAGTCAAGAAGATTCACACAGGTTTTAATGGACCGGCCACTGGTAAAAAGTTTATCGAATTTAAAGAAGAGTTCAATAAAACCATTCAAGAGCTGACAGCGCCACAGGAAACCGAAGAAAACAGCGAAGCTATATAATGGTCGATTTCCCCAAGTCGATGTTTTCATCGTTCATAAGGGTATCATCTTCAATATCTACAATATTATGTGCGATAAAATCACCAACTTGATTGGTTCCGTATTGACTGTTTTCTTTTAAATCCGGAGTTACAATTCCTTTTTTTAGTGATTTGTCCACCGCTTTTTTGATGGCCCATGCTTCCTCAATAAGTCCAAAGTGTTCCAGAAGCATTGCTGCGGAAAGAATGGAGGCAATCGGGTTTGCAATATCTTTCCCCTTTGCTTGTGGGTATGAGCCGTGGATAGGTTCGAACAGCGCATTTTCTTCACCTATCGAAGCTGAGGCCAACAATCCTATAGAACCACCGATAACACTGCCTTCGTCGGAAATAATATCTCCGAACATGTTCTCTGTCAAAATAACATCAAACTGTCTAGGGTTGAGTATAATTTGCATTGCGGCATTGTCCACAAATAAAAAATCCAATGCAACTTCGGGGTAGCTTTCACCAATTCGTTTTACAACCTTGCGCCAAAGCCTTGAGGATTCCAAAACATTCGCTTTGTCCACCAAAGTAAGTTTCTTTTTTCTTCCTTTAGCCGCTTTAAAGGCCAAATGTGCGATACGGCTTATTTCAGCTTCGCTATATTCACAAAGGTCGGAAGCTTTTGTGCCTTCCTCGTTCAATTTTTTCTCCCCAAAATATATTCCTCCTGTGAGCTCACGGTAGATTACAAAATCGGTACCGCTGATTACTCTCTTTTTTAAAGGAGATTTGTCCAACAAAGTTGGGTGGGACAAAACAGGTCTTATATTCGCAAAAAGTCCTAGCTCTTTTCGTAATTGGAGCAAACCCTGTTCGGGTCGTACTTTGGCATCTGGGTCGTTGTCGTATTTTGGGTCGCCAATGGCGCCAAAAAGGACGGCATCCGATTCTTTGCAAAGCTTTAGGGTGGCATCGGGTAGGGGAGTTCCTTTTTTATCGATGGCGATGGCGCCAACAGGAGCTTCTTTAAATATAAAACGTTGGTTGAAGGTCTCTTCAACAGCTTCCAGACATTTTACAGCCTGGGCCAGCACTTCGGGGCCCACACCATCTCCTGGAAGCAATGCAATTTTCAATGTCATATGATACGTGTGTTACGCCAAACTTTTCATTCCGACATTGCTGGTTTCAACAATCTCGTGGATATCTTCATCCAAAATCTCCTTCTTCACGTCCGCGTATTTCAAGAAGTTTTCATACACAGTGTCCAATTGAAGCTTTGTGAGTTCGTAACCTACTTTTTTAGCTCTGTATGCCAAGGCGGCACGCCCACTTCTAGCAGTCAAAACAATGGAGGATTCGCTCACGCCAACATCCTTAGGGTCGATGATTTCATAAGTTTCCCTACGTTTGATCACACCATCTTGGTGGATTCCAGAGCTATGTGCAAATGCATTAGAGCCTACAATGGCTTTATTGGGCTGTACCGGCATTCCCATTTTTTGGGAAACCATGGTGCTGGTGTCCCATAATAATTGACTGTTGATATTGGTGTCCAAGTTTAAATGTGGATGCTGCCTCATAATCATTACAACCTCCTCTAAAGAAGTGTTCCCGGCTCTTTCGCCTATACCATTGATAGTACATTCAATTTGTCGTGCTCCGTTGATTACGCCTGCAATTGAATTTGCTGTGGCCAAACCAAGATCGTTATGGCAGTGACATGAAAGAATGGCTTTATCAATGCCTGTTACGTTTTCTTTCAAGTATTTCATTTTGGCACCGTATTCTTCAGGCAAGCAATAACCTGTGGTATCAGGAATGTTGAGCACGGTTGCCCCGGCCTTTATGACGGCCTCGCAAATACGGGCTAAAAATTCATTGTCCGTACGTCCGGCATCTTCAGCATAAAACTCCACATCTTCCACAAAAGTCTTGGCATAGGCTACCGCATCAACAGCACGCTCAATAATCTTATCTTGTGTAGAGTTGAATTTGTATTTGATGTGGGATTCAGAAGTTCCGATTCCGGTATGTATTCTAGGTCTTTTTGCAATTTTGATGGCTTCAGCGGCCACTTCAATGTCTTTTTTCACGGCGCGGGTCAATCCACATACTGTAGCATTTTTGACCAACTTTGCAATTTCGTTCACCGATTTGAAATCACCAGGGCTGGATATGGGGAAACCTGCCTCAATTACATCAACTCCGAGTTCATCCAATCGTTCGGCAATGATCAATTTTTGTTCGGTATCCAGTTTACATCCTGGAACTTGTTCTCCATCTCTTAGTGTTGTGTCAAAAATTTCTACCTTATCTTTACCCATGATATCAACCTGATTTTTTCTATGACTAACGAAATTAGTAAAGCAAGGTTGAAGATGAAAGGCAGCCCGGATTGTGTTACAACGTTAAACTGCTTTTTGTTGTGTTCAATTAACTGAAAAACAATACTTTAAATATTATTTTTTACGATGACAAATGCCCATCAGGATGCTTTGTTTGTGCTGGTAAAATCGCTCTCCAAATCTGAAAAACGCCAATTCAAACTATATGTTGGTCGATTGGGGGTGAATACGGATGCCAAGTTTTTGGCACTTTTTAACCTCTTGGATAAGATGCGAAAGTACGATGAAAAGCAAATTTTGGACAGCGGCATTGTCAAAAAATCACAGCTCTCCAACCTTAAAGCGCATTTGTACAAGCAAATACTGGTGAGCCTACGTTTGAACCCCGTGAACCAAAACGTTCGAATTCAAATTCGTGAACAATTGGATTTTGCTACGATTCTTTATCAAAAAGGCCTCTACAAACAGAGCTTGAAGATTTTGGAAAAAGCAAAAAGCTTCGCCATTGAGAACGAAGAGAAGAACGTAGCCTACGAAATCGTGGAGTTGGAAAAAGTAATCGAAACCCAATATATTACCAGAAGTATTCCGGATCGGGCCGATGAACTTGCGGTTGAAGCCAAGGAACTTTCCGCACAAAATGTGATGACGAGTAAGCTTTCCAACCTTTCGCTGCAATTGTATGGGATGATGCTGAAAGTAGGATATGTGCGTAGCGATGAAGACCTTCAAAAAGTAAAGAGTTACTTTGACGAGCATTTGCCCAAATATGATATTGAAAAGTTGGGTTTCCGAGAAAAATTATGGCTGTACAAAGCACATTTGTGGTACAGTCTGTTGATACAGGACTTTTTGTCAGCCTACAAATACGCAAGCAAATGGGTGGACCTTTTCTACGAACACGAACATATGATCCCGCTTAATCCCGTGTTCTTTTTAAAAGGGAACCACTATTTATTGGAGTCCTTGTTCTTTGTGAAATATGCATCACAGTTTAGACAAACTTTGGAGCGCTTGGAAGAGCAAGTTCAAGATCCTGGTTTTCCTAAAAACGACAATATAAGTTCACTTGCCTTTTTGTACATCAACACCAACAAATTGAACCTTCATTTTTTGGAAGGTACTTTTGATAAGGGTGTTTACTTGGTGAACATTATCGAGTATGGCATTAAAAAACACCGACAACAGATTGATGAGCACCACATTATGTTGCTTTATTACAAAATTGCTTGCCTGTACTTTGGAAATGGAGATAACAAGAACTGTATTGCCTACCTCAAAAAAATCATCTCCAACAAAAAACTGAAAATGCGAGAAGATTTGATGTGCTTTGCAAGGGTATTGAGCCTGGTAGCACATTATGAGGCGGGGATGGACTATCATTTGGAAGTTCAGCTTAAAAGTACGTACAAGTTCTTGCTGAAAATGAACGACTTGCACGAGGTGCAAAAGGAAATGATCAAATTCTTGCGAAACCTTGGGGATATCTACCCGACCGATTTAAAAGGAGAGTTCCAAAAGTTGTACAATGAGTTGAAGAAGTACGAAAACCACCCCTACGAAAAAAGGGCGTTCCTGTATTTGGATATACTTTCGTGGTTAGAAAGCCATTTACAGAACAAGCCTGTTTCCGAAATCATCAGGGAAAAGGCATTGGCAATTACTCGCTAACGCAGGCGTTCCAAATAGGGTCTTCTGGTGGAGGCGCCAAAAACGACATGGGTTCTTTTTGAACAGGATGCATTATTTCCAAGCTTCGTGCGTGTAGGTGTATGCCGCCATCTTTGTTGCTACGGTCGGCACCATATTTTAAATCTCCTTTTATGGTACAGCCTATAGTTGCCAGCTGCGCCCTAATTTGATGATGTCTACCGGTTTTCAAATCAATTTCCAGCAAGAAATAATTGTCGAGTTTTTTTATGATTTTATAGTCCAAAACCGCTTTTTTGCTATCGGAAACCTCCTTTTCGTGGGCATACGATTTATTCTGTTTCGGGTTACGTACCAGCCAATGGGTCAAAGTGCCGCTTTCTTGTGGAGGGGCATTTTTTACTACCGCCCAATACACTTTTTTCGTCTCGCCCTGAGCAAACATTTTATTTAGGCGAGGTAATGCTTTGGAAGTTTTGGAAAAAAGTACAATGCCTGAAGTAGGGCGGTCCAATCGATGCACTACGCCCAAGTACACATTGCCTGGCTTGTTGTGCTTTTCTTTCAGATACTGCTTTACCACTTCGCTTAGGGGATCATCACCTGTTTTATCCCCTTGTACAATGTCGCCGACCCGCTTATTGATTACAATCAAGTGGTTGTCTTCAAACAAAACCTGAAGATTGGAGGGAGTAGAGTGTTGATTATTGTTGATTGGCAATTGTTTATTGGGATTTAATAAGATTCCTCATCATTTGGAAAATCCTGGCTTTTTACATCGTTCACGTATTGAGATACCGCATCGCTCATTTCATCATAGAGGTTCAGGTACCTTCTTAAAAATCTAGGATGGAACTCGTGGGTCATTCCCAACATATCGTGAACCACCAAGACCTGACCGTCCACGTGGTTACCTGCGCCAATACCAATAATGGGAATGGAAACACTTTCCGCTACCTCTTTTGCCAATTTGGCTGGAATTTTCTCCAAAACTATGGCAAAACAGCCTAATTCTTCCAATAATTTGGCATCTGACTTCAATTTTTCGGCTTCCTCTTCTTCTTTTGCACGAACGGTATAGGTGCCGAATTTATAGATAGATTGTGGAGTAAGTCCCAAGTGGCCCATCACGGGGATGCCTGCTTCCAATATACGGCTGATGGACACCTTGATTTCTTCGCCACCTTCAACCTTTACAGCATGAGCACCGCTTTCTTTCATGATTCGTATAGCGGAGCGTAAAGCTTCTTTGGAGTCTCCTTGATAGCTTCCAAAGGGAATATCCACCACAACAAGCGCCCTTTTGGCCGCTCTTACAACAGAGCTTGCATGATAAATCATTTGGTCTAGGGTAATGGGCAATGTGGTTTCGTGCCCTGCCATGACGTTACTGGCGGAATCGCCTACTAAAATGGCGTCCACATTGGCACCATCCACAATTTTGGCCATGGAGTAATCGTAGGAGGTAAGCATGCTGATTTTTTCACCACGCTTTTTCATGTCCACCAACGACTTTACGGTTACTCTCTTATATTCTTTTTTAGCTGTTGACATCGAAATTGTATTTGATGCTAAAAGTAAGCAGATTTGTTTAATTTAGGCATTGATCAAAAAACTAATCAAATGAGAGAACTGTTCTGTTGTGTAGTATTATTTGCTTTGGGTGCACTCGGATATACCCAAGGTTCAAATGCTTCAAACGAAGAAGCCAAAAATGAGGTCAAACAAGTTATCGAAACTTTTTTTGATGGATTTCATAAACAAGACTCCACTATCATCAAAAATACGGTTGCGGATGAAATTGTACTGCAGACCACGGGAAGAAACCCAGAAGGCAAGACACTTTTCAAAACCGAAGAATTCTCGAAATTTTTAAAATCCATTGTGGGCATTCCGGAAACCGTGAAGTTTGAGGAAAAACTCACGTCCTTCTCCATTCAGGTGGATAGGACCATGGCCAATGCCTGGGTAGGTTACGAGTTTTGGTTGAACGACGAGTTCAGTCATTGCGGCATTAATTCCTTTCAGCTCATCAATTTTGATGGGGAATGGAGGATTATCTATTTAATCGATACGCGGGGCAAGGAAGGTTGTATGGATTAACAATCGCTCAAAAATACGCCGACAGCAAGTCCTCCTTCGGAGGTTTCCTTATACTTGGAGCTCATGTCTTTTGCCGTTTCCCACATAGTATTCACCACTTTGTCCAAAGGCACCTTAGCTTCTTTTGGGTCGGTGTCCAACGCCAGTTCAGCCGCATTAATGGCCTTTATGGCTCCCATGGCGTTACGTTCTATACATGGGACCTGCACCAAACCGCCAATGGGATCGCACGTGAGCCCAAGGTGATGCTCCATGGCAATTTCAGCAGCAATAAGTACTTGTTCTGGCGAACCTCCCATTAGTTCGGTGAGTCCGGCCGCGGCCATGGCGGATGATACACCGATTTCGGCTTGGCACCCACCCATGGCTGCGGAGATGGTAGCGCCTTTTTTAAAGATGCTTCCCACTTCACTGGCCACCAACAAAAATTGCTTTACATCATCAAAATTGGCATCATGGTTTTCGATGACCATATAATACATCAAAACAGCGGGGATTACGCCCGCACTTCCATTGGTTGGAGCAGTAACAACACGTCCCAAGGAAGCATTCACTTCGTTGACACTGAGCGCAAAACAGCTTACCCATTTAATGATCTGACGGAATTTCACCTCTGTATCGCGAATACTTTCCAGCCATTCCTGCGGATTGGAGTAGGGAATATCCCCTTTAAGTTTTTGGTGCATCTCAAAAGCACGTCGCTTTACGTTCAATCCACCGGGGAGCTTACCTTCGGTGTGGCAGCCAACGTACATGCTTTCCAACATGGTGTTCCAGATTCGGGCAATGCCTTGGTCTATTTCCGATGCCGTTCGCAACGATAGTTCGTTTTCCATCACAATGGTAGAGATGGTTTTGTTTTGTGCATGGCAATGTTCCAGTAGTTCGTTTCCAGTGGTTACAGGATGGGGAAATGTTTTAAAGGTCTCTTTGTTTTCCTTCGCGTGTATGCGTTCTTCCTTTACAACAAAACCGCCGCCAATAGAATAGTATGTTTCGGAAATGGTTTCTCCAGTAACCAGTTCGGCTTCAAATCGCATTGCGTTTGCGTGAAAGGGAAGAAACTCTTTTTTGAAGACTACATCGTTGAGGAAACTAAAAGAAATCTCTCTTTTTCCGCCCAAATTGAGTTTGTTCTCGGTCTTGATCTTGTCAATACTTCCTGAAATACTGTCAATATCGATTGTCACAGGGTCTGTTCCCAACAACCCCATTACCACGGCAATATCTGTTGCATGTCCTTTTCCGGTGAGGGAAAGCGACCCGTACAAATATATCTTAATGGATTGTACTTCATCAAAAACATGCTGCTCTTCAAGTTCTGCGATCCAACGTTCGGCGGCACGCCATGGGCCAAGGGTATGGGAGCTGGAAGGTCCCACCCCGATTTTTAGCATATCAAACACACTAATGCACTCCATAAACTCAATTTACAGTGTCAAATATAGGAAGCTAAACGGGATAAAAATGCGAATATTTAAATATACCGACGGCTTTTTCAATATTGATTATGGCATCCTCAACGGAGTCAAGGTTTTTAAGTGTTTTGATAAAAATATGACACCTTGTCAGATTCTATGTCGTGGCATAATCATTGACATTTTAAGAGCGAAACAAAATTGAATTTTTAAACAGATATAACTTTTAGATACGATGAGCAAGATTATAGGTATAGACTTAGGTACAACCAACTCCTGCGTCTCTGTAATGGAAGGTAACGAGCCTGTGGTAATTCCAAACGCTGAAGGTAAACGAACCACTCCATCGATGATCGCATTTGTTGACGGTGGGGAAATTAAGGTTGGTGACCCTGCAAAAAGACAGGCTGTGACCAATCCTCACAAAACAATTTATTCCATTAAGCGATTTATGGGTAACAAATACTCAGAATCCAGTAAGGAGGCCACTAGGGTTCCTTATAAAGTGGTTAAGGGTGACAACGATACACCTCGTGTAGATGTGGACGGTCGTTTGTACACTCCACAGGAATTGTCTGCCATGATTCTTCAAAAAATGAAGAAAACTGCAGAAGATTACTTGGGACAAGATGTAACCAGAGCGGTAATTACCGTTCCAGCATACTTTAACGATTCACAAAGACAGGCCACCAAGGAAGCTGGTGAAATTGCCGGTCTTACTGTGGAACGTATCATCAATGAGCCTACTGCTGCATCTTTGGCATACGGACTTGATAAAAAGGACACAGAACAAAAAATTGTAGTATTCGACTTTGGTGGAGGTACGCATGACGTTTCCATTTTGGAATTGGGTGACGGAGTGTTCGAAGTATTGGCCACGGATGGTGATACCCACTTGGGTGGTGACGATGTTGACCAGAAAATTATTGATTGGTTGGCCGAAGAGTTCAAGAAAGATGAGGATATGGACCTTCGTGAAGACCCCATGGCGCTTCAGCGTTTGAGGGAAGCTGCCGAAAAGGCCAAAATCGAGTTGTCCTCTTCTGCACAGACAGAAATCAACTTGCCTTACGTTACAGCTACGTCTTCAGGACCAAAGCACTTGGTAAGAACATTGTCCCGTTCCAAATTTGAGCAATTGATTGCCGATTTGGTAAAAAGGACCATCGAGCCCTGTGAGAAAGCGTTGAAATCTGCAGGACTTTCCAAAAGTGATATTGATGAAATTATCTTGGTAGGTGGTTCTACCCGTATCCCAGCGGTACAGGAAGCCGTTGAGAAATTCTTCGGTAAAAAACCATCAAAAGGAGTAAACCCAGATGAGGTTGTGGCCATTGGTGCCGCTATTCAAGGTGGTGTATTGACAGGGGATGTAAAAGACGTGCTCTTGTTGGACGTAACCCCACTTTCTTTGGGTATCGAAACTATGGGAAGCGTGTTTACCAAATTGATTGAGGCGAACACCACCATCCCGACCAAGAAATCACAGGTATTCTCTACCGCAGCGGATAATCAACCTTCGGTTGAGATTCACGTGCTGCAAGGGGAAAGGCCTATGGCAGCGGATAACAAAACTATTGGTAGGTTCCACTTGGATGGTATTCCACCAGCACCAAGAGGTACACCTCAAATTGAAGTGACCTTCGATATTGATGCCAACGGTATCATCAAGGTTTCTGCAACAGATAAAGCTACTGGCAAATCGCAGGACATCCGAATCGAGGCTTCTTCTGGATTGACCGAGGAAGAAATCCAAAAGATGAAAGCGGAAGCGGAAGCCAATGCCGATGCAGATAAAAAAGCGAAGGAAACCGCAGATAAGTTGAACGAGGCGGACGCCATGATTTTCCAAACAGAAAAGCAATTGGGCGAGTTTGGCGATAAATTGTCCGATGACAAGAAAAAGCCGATTGAGGAAGCTTTGGAGGAATTGAAGAAGGCTTACGAAGGTAAAGACCTAGCAGTCATTACACCTGCTTTGGAGAAAATCAACGAAGCGTGGAAAGTAGCTTCCGAAGAAATGTACAAAGCGCAAGCTGAAGCACAGGGCGGAGCAGCAGGAGCAGCAGGAGCAGCAGGAGCAGCAGGAGACACCGCAGGTGGTGGTGATGCTGCTGGAAACGGAGCCTCAGAAGGTGATAATGTAGAGGACGTAGACTTCGAAGAAGTGAAGTAATTTACATTACTTTAAATAGATAAAAAACCCTGACCATTTGGTCAGGGTTTTTTGTTTAGTGGAATCTTCAACTTACGCCGCGTTCAACTGCTGTATCTCCATTTCTTTGAGTTTTCGCAAAGCTTCTGATTTTGAGTTTACGTTCAGCTTTACATAAATGTTCTGAATGTGAAAATTGACCGCGCTGGGAGTAACAAAAAGCTTGTCCGCAATCATTTTATAGGTGAATCCTTGGGTAAGGAGCTCTATGATTTCGTTCTCCTTTTTGGAGAAAGCCTCAAAAGATTTTGACTGGAACGAGTCGATGATTTTTTTCGCTACATCCAGTTCCAGAGCAATTCCATGCTGGTCAAGTGCCTCCAAAGCATTGAACAACCTATCCTTGGTTATCGGTTTGATAAGGTAGCCACTCGCTCCTTTTTTAAAAGCCTCTTTGATGAGTTTGAAATCATTCATTTTACTCATCATCAATACCTTAAGGTCCTTGTTTTTTCGGTAAAAATAATCAAGGCCATCAATGCCCGAAATACCGTTCAGCATTGCTTCGCAGATAATGATATCTGGATGGGAGCGCCCAAAATTGGACAGCAGTTCATGTACGGAACCATAGGTTCCGTGAAGCTCATACTGCTCGTTTTCTTCAAAATACTGATTGTAAATGCCGCCGATAGCACCATCATTATCGATGATGGCAATTTTTAATGGTTTTTTTTCCATGATAAGAAAGATTTGGGGGATTAATACTGTTACATCATGTTCTGTAGGTTGAGTTTTTGGACATGGGAGTCCTTCTCCGCATTGTTGAAGTTGGGATAAACCAATATTGAAACTAACCGTATTGCTTTGTAAGGCAACAACAATCGATGTTCCATTTAAGTTTACTTCAAAAATGGGTGTAATCCCTAAAGGGATTAATTGCTAAAATTTGTGCTTAGTTGAGGTTTTTACCTCATCAAAAAAGTAAGGTGAAAAGAGGTTTTTGGGACGCCTTTTTTTCTAGTGTTGTAGTTTTTGTTCATGACTTAATAGATTTGGGATTGTATTATTTCAATAGTGAATTTAGAATTTTTTAACTATTGAACGGAATTTTTGTAGTGGTTTTCGTTCAAATGCACTTTTGATGAAATCTTTCAATTCAGAAAGATAGAAGAATGGGGGAGTGGAGGGTATATTTAAGTATTTGTTTTTCAGTATTTTAAACAAAAAAATAGGATGCCGTCCCATCAGCATCCTATTCTTGGTGTAAATCGGTCAGATTGAAATAATACAACCCGCTTTCTATGATAGTCTGTCAGTTTCCCCCTGTCTTTCTTATCATGGTCATGAGTGTTTCAAAATTCGGCTATGAAACAACATCACAAGACACTTCAGGTTTATTGACCGATTCAGTAAATATTTTTCTGTATTCTCTATTCTTCGTCTTGGAACGATGTATCCACGTAATCGATGGTATTATCGTTCATAACAGTTTGGAGTCCTGTACCTCCATCAGCAACATCGTTGTACTGATCCCGCTTACTTGAACGTCCATAGGCTACAGTATATTGTGATACGGTATTGTTGAAACCTCTATTGGACACTACAAATCCCATCTTTTTCTCTGGGCTCAATTGAATGGCGTAGTCGTCACTATTGCTGTTGATGTGGGCACCAAGGTTCACGGATGTGGTAAGCGTGTTCTTTACCACCTGTGAGGCATAAAGGTCCAATCCACCGTAACCATCTCTCCCTTCAGAAGCAAAGAACAACAAGGTTTCGTTGTAAATGCTAGGGTAGAGCTCATCTTCTTTGGTGTTTACTTTGGGGCCAAGATTTTTGGATACACCTGGAGTTCCGTCTGTAGCGATATCGGCTACGTAGATGTCATATTTTCCATAGCTTCCTTTCATATTGGATGCAAAGAACAATCGAGATCCATCAGCGGTTACCGTTGGGTGTTTAGCGGAATAATGTTTAGGACATACCTCCAATTGAGTAACGTTGGTCCATTCACCGTTGACTTTCTCGGCACGATAAACGTGATAAATCAATTCTTTTTTAGAAAACACACCGTAAAGTGGCTTTTCGTAAGTACCCTTGCTAAAGTAGGCTGTTTTACCGTCTTTGGTAATGGACATGGATGGTACGTAGCCATCAACAGTGGAAACACTGCCATCCATAGTCTCGTTGATCATTTTTTCGTCTGCCTGGGCAAAAGTAGATTGACCGGCTAGTATTGTAACTGAAACAATAAGGCTGTAAAAAGTTGAACGTGTCATGATGTATAGATTTGGGGGTTAATACATGACAAAGATCAAAAACATTGGCAGCGAATACTTATCAATTTTTCATAGGTTTTTACTTTTAACGACTAAAAAGTGCATTTTATCGAATATTTTTTAAGTGTTTAACATTTGATTGGTCGTGAGAATGCAGTTAAACGTTCTTTTTTGTGTTTTAACAGATTAATTCAAGTTGGGGTAAATTAGGCTCAATTAGTTCAAAATCAATATTTCTTATGCTCATTTTGAGGGTAATGGTAATATTTCCCATCTTCACATATCGGACAAATTGAGTTAACTTCGCTTTTTTGAAAACGTATCCATACTATAAGGAGCTATTCCTTGAATACTTTAAAAACAATTACCTCAAACTAGAAAGCCTGCCTAAATGAATATCACTATTGAAAATATCATCTTAATAGGTTCGGTGCTCCTTTTGATCAGTATTTTGGCGGGCAAAACAAGCTACCGTTTTGGTATTCCTACATTGTTGTTGTTCTTGACCATTGGTATGTTGGCTGGCTCGGATGGTATTGGAGGTATTTATTTTGACAATCCAAAGATTGCTCAGTTCGTTGGTGTTGTTTCCTTGAATTTTATTCTTTTCTCTGGGGGATTGGATACCAACTGGCAGTCGGTTAAGCCTGTACTAAAGGAGGGTATAATGCTTTCAACCATTGGAGTTTTGCTCACTGCGGTAGGTTTAGGGTATTTTGTGTACCTGATCACCGACTTTAGTATATATGAGAGCCTGTTACTGGGTGCTATTGTATCATCCACAGATGCTGCTGCGGTTTTTTCCATACTTAGGGGCAAGAATTTGGCACTGAAGAAAAACCTTAGACCTACCCTGGAACTGGAAAGTGGAAGTAACGACCCCATGGCCTATGTGCTCACCATTGCATTTTTGACCTTGGTGCAGTTTCCTGAAAAGAATATTTTATCGGTATTGCCCATGTTTTTTCTACAAATGACGTTGGGCGGCGCGGCAGGTTTCCTGTTTGGTAAATTGAGCAAGATAATCATCAATAGGATACAGTTGGACTTTGAAGGACTCTATCCGGTATTGACCATCGCACTGATGTTTATTACATTTTCCGCTACCAATTTTATAGGGGGGAACGGGTTTTTGGCCATTTACATCTGTTCCGTATATCTGGGCAACCAAAACCTGATTCATAAGAAAACCATCATGCGAATGTTTGATGGGCTTGCCTGGCTTATGCAAATAGTGTTGTTTCTTACCCTGGGGCTTTTGGTTTTCCCGACCCAGATTGTTCCATTTATTGGAATAGGGCTGTTAATCTCCCTATTCTTGATTTTTGTGGCCCGTCCCTTGGCGGTAATGTTTTCCCTTTTGCCATTTAGAATGAAATTGAGACGGAGATTCTATATTTCTTGGGTGGGATTAAGAGGGGCCGTACCCATAGTATTTGCCACATATCCGTTGCTGGCGGGTATCGACAAGGCAAGTATCATATTCAATATTGTTTTCTTTGTATCGATAACCTCTGTGCTTATTCAAGGAAGTACCTTGTCCATTGTGGCGAAATGGCTTCATGTGGGATTGCCCGAGAAAGCCAAACCACTCTCTCCTACGGATGAATTGCTGTCGGAACATCCAAAAGCAATTATGAAAGAGATAACGATCAGTGGGTCTTGTCCTGCCACAGGAGAAAAAATCGTGAACTTGAACTTTCCTAAGAAAGCCATTATTGCAATGATCAAGCGTAATGGCAATTACCTTACACCAAATGGCTCTACCATTATTGAAGCAAATGATACGTTGGTAGTGCTTACGGACAAACCCGAAATTTTGGACAAAGTCTATGCGTCTCTCTCCATATCCAAAACCGTAGAGAAGACAGGGGAACTAGCTGAATAGTTGTCTATCCGATTCGGGTGCCGTTTTCAATACTTCGTTCCGGTTGTAGGAGAGTAATTTCTTTGTTCTGGCCAATACCTCCAAGAACCAAACATTCGCTCATCATGGTGGCAATTTGCTTAGGAGGGAAGTTGACAACCGCTACAACTTGTTTTCCTATCAGTTCTTCAGGAGTGTATAGATCCGTGATTTGGGCAGAGGTCTTTCTTTTGCCCACAGCACCAAAGTCAATGATCATTTTATAGGCGGGGTTCCTAGCTTCTTCAAACACTTCGGCTTCCAATATGGTTCCAATCCGCATTTCTACCTTGGTAAAATCACTCCAAGTTAATTCGTTGGATGTTTTTTCGTCCATTTTCATAATTTAAAACAAAAATAGGACCGTATTGAACAGGGTAGGACTTAATTCAGAACAAATTTTTGACAAATGGTATGTTGGAACGCCGTTGCCAAGCTAAAATCAGGCAGAACAGTAAAGTAACCAGAGCTAAAATAAAAAGAGAACCACCATCATTCCGAACTACTATCCCTAATTTGGTGAGATGTGAAAGTACGGCTCCCAACATAATTCCAACACCCAACAAAGCTCCAAGCCAAGTTGTTTTGGGAACAAGTATCAGAACCGCTACGATCAATTCAATTATTCCCAGGCCTATTCTTCCCCAAGGCTCCATGCCTAGCTGTTCGAATATGTATACGGATTCGGGGGCTGCCGAAAACTTAAAAAATAAGGTCTGTAACAAAATTACGGCGGGGACAATTCTCAGTAGTGCATTTACAATTGATTTTGTTTTCATTTTTTAATTGATTGAATTGGATATTGGTTTGGTCGGGAAACATCATTGTAAATAACTGAATGGCAATAATTATGTGCGGATTGATATGGGACTCAATTTATTCAGGGTTGATTGAGGTCATAAAACCATCTGTGGAAATGGTTAATTTTACTGCTATGAAAAATCTATTGAAATTCTCTTTGCTTTTCCTTTTTTTGATACAATCCTGCTCCAAGGAAACATGGTTATCCGGAACTATGGATTTGGAGGGTGGTGAAGATTGGAAACCCATGGTATACCTTATTGTTCCTGAAAAATTTGATGCCGTGGCGCAAAGTTTTGTTGGCAAGGTGTTGGATTCGGCCCAAGTTGATGAAGCCGGGAGCTTTGAGTTTAAGAACCCACCTGAATTGCAAGCTCCGGTATTGTTGGAGATAGTGGTTCAGCGGAAAGGAGAAAAGTATCCGAATAAGTTGTTGAATGAAAATCCTGAAACGGATAATTACTTTCCGTTTGTGTATGAATCAGGGAAAAGCATCAGACTGAATGCAAATATCTCCCAATTTCAAGCCTCTTTTTTGTTGGAGGAGCCTTCGCCCATCAACAGCGAAATGCTTTCATTAAGAGAATTACGTTTGGAAGCTTATCGAAAACATTTGAAAGGTCAATCAAAGAATGAAGCTTCAGATGAAGATTTATTGGAACGGGAAAAGAAGCTTCATCAGTATCAAAAGCAATTGATGGACTTTGCAAATGGCACGGAAAAATTCTTCCCGGCCATGGTAGCCCTGCGTTGGGCCAGTCCTGAAGGAAACTATGAGCGTATCGCAGAATTGCTGTACGATCAATCCAAAAAATGGAACAAACGGCACCCAGAGCACCCTTGGGCAAAAGAGCTAGTTTCCATAGCCGACAAGGAAAATCTGCCCATTTTGGTAGGAGACCTTGTTCCCGATTTACTTCTACCCATGAAAGATGGTGAAACGGTACGGTTACAGTCCGTGATTGAAAATCAAAGATTGGTGGTATTGGATGTTTGGGCATCATGGTGTGCACCGTGTAGGATGGAAAATAGAAAGGTGCTACTTCCTTTATGGGAAAAGTACAACGCAGATGGTTTTCAGATTATAGCATATGGTTTGGAAAGTAGCAGAAAAGCTTGGGACAATGCCATAAAAAAAGATGGAGCCAACCTCTGGCTGCATGCTTCACATTTGCAGGGAGACCAAAATCCCTTGATGGATGCACTTCGGTTAAAAACGATTCCGGCTAATTTTTTACTGGATCCAGAGGGTAGGGTGCTGGCAAAAAACCTACACGGTGAAGAATTAATGGCGTTTGTAGCGGATTATATGCAAGATTATAAGGAATAAAAAAGCCAGGATATATCCTGGCTTTTTCTTCTTTAACTTGTTTGTGTTCGGGGATATTAATTTCCGCCTTCTGTTGTTTCTTCTTCGGTAGCTGCAGGATCTACTTCAAGAATAAAATCTTGGGTTGTAACGTTCGCAGCATTTATTTGTACTTCTAAGGTATCACTTGCAATAAAGCCATCAAATTCGGAAACCACTTCATAAGTGCCGGCTTCCAGACCTAGAATGGTATAATTACCGTCTGGATCAGTAAATGAAGTCGTGTTTAGCGTGTCCGCTGCAAACACGGAAACTTGTGCGCCAAATAGGCCTATTTGAGTTTCCTCTTCAATAGTGCTTACATTTCCTGCAAGTGTACCGGCAGTGGAAAGATTACTGGCCTTGATCACAGGTTTGAAGTTGAAGCCGTTTACATCTAAATTGCCTTTCGCCACAAATGAGCGGCTTACATCAAAATCTAGTAGTAAATCGGAAGATAGGCCACCTACTACGGTAATCCCTGGATCTATAAATACTTTAATACCAGATGAGTCGCCACTTGGGACTTTTAGATCATAAACAGTTCCATCTGTCAAAACTACATTTACGCCCTTAACGTATACGCGAACCTGATCATAGGTGCCAACAGGAACCTCAATTTCAGCCAATTGAAGAGTCAGGCCATTGGTCAGTCCCAATAGGTTTGTTTCTATTTCTTCTTCCATCAAGGTAATGTAGGGGCTTACTGTAAGAGCATCATCATCGTCGTCCTCGGAAACACGACGAGCTTCTACTTTATAAACAGTAACATTTGCTTCTGCAACTAATTCATAAGGAAAAGGGGCATCAGTGAGTTGCACGGAAAGTGTGCCTGTTCCTTGTAGATTTCCTCCGTTTCCTTCATCATCGGAGCAGCTTACAAAAAATAAGGTCATTACGGCAAATAAACTGCTAAAAATCTTTGTTCTCATAGTATGGGGTTTTTTCAAATTTTTCAGGGCATAATTATCCCTGTGCGATTTCTACCCAATAAACAAGTTGGGCGGAATAAACCCTACCCCAATGACAAGAAAAATTGATTTTATCGATAAAGAGCACTTGTAGAGCCTACAATTTAATCTTTGTAGATAAAGCTCGGAGCTTGTTGAAACTTAAAAGTATCATCGGTCAGAATTTGCATCTCTTTCGTTTCCCAATTCATTAAACCAATATGAAACTGGGATTGTTCGTCGTCAAAAAGTTCAATGGCCAGCCATTTGCCATCGGGACTCCAATCGTGCCACCCTTCGTTTTGCTCGTTTTCCGTTAGTTTCCAAGTTTTGCTTCCATCCAAGCTAACGGCATATAAGCTGTATTTTCCATTTTGCTTGCTTTGGTACGACACAAAGTCTTCCGTTGGATGGAGTTTTGGGGCACCCGCCCTGTATTCATATTTACCTGCTGTTGTATCTTTTTCGGGATAATGGGTAAGTTGCTTTCGGTTTTTTCCATCTGCATCAATAATGTAAAGCTCTTCATCGAAACCGTTGATTTCTTTACGGACTGTTTTTCCTCCCCTAAAAACGACCTGCTTGCCATCATTTACAAACAAGGGATCCGCTGCAAAAGGAAGCTTTGTGTCCAATCGATCTATAATTTCACCTTTTTGGTTTAGAACATAAAAGGTTGATTCCGTAATCAGCTTGGGCTTTACGATAAGCTCGGTGCCGTCCTTTCTGCTGCTCATCCAACTATCGGCCAGCTCCAGATTGGTGACTTTTTGAACATTTTTCCCATTAAAATTGGTCTTGTACAAAAAATAGCAGCGCTTACAAGCCTCCCTATCCGAAATAAAATACAAGGTATCCTTATACGAGTAGTAGGTCCAATCCACTGGGTATAGGTCTGTAATGTTCTTTTTGTCGGACCCATCGAGGTTCATTGAAAAAATCTCATAATTCTCAATGTCAAAATCCCTTAAAACATTGTAAACCAAGCCAAGTTCACGTTGGGCATCGTCCTTTTTTGAATTGCAGGACAGTAGTAATGCCAATAATCCAAGAAAAGCTATTCTTTTAGTCATAATGAGTTTAGTTTGTTTGAAATTTTTTGTGCAGTCGAATTTACTAAACTCCATGAATTTTTAAAATGGTGATTTAACCTTGAAGTTCTACTTTTTTAGGATTGAAATATTTTTTTCTAAGCCAAAATGAAACTTTGACCAATAAAATTAACGCTGGCACTTCAACCAAAGGACCGATAACGCCTGCAAAAGCTTGGCCTGAGTTCAATCCGAAGACGGCAATGGCAACCGCAATGGCGAGTTCAAAGTTGTTTCCTGCTGCGGTGAAGGCCACCGAAGCGGTTTTATCGTATTCAGCACCCATCGCTTTTGTGGTGAAAAAGCCGATAATGAACATCAAAGCAAAATAGACCAGTAACGGAACCACAATAATCAAGACATCCATAGGTATTTGCACAATCAATTCACCTTTCAATGAAAACATGATCACAATGGTAAACAAAAGGGCAATCAAGGTCATGGGAGAAATAGCGGGAATAAACTTTTTAGTGTACCAAGCCTCGCCTTTTAGTTTCACCAGGATTTGACGACTCAAAATTCCCATCAAAAAAGGGATACCAAGATAAATGGCCACGCTCTCGGCGATCGTCCCGATGGAAATGTCCACAATGGCTCCTTCAAACCCAAAATAGGGAGGCAATAGGGTGATGAACAACCACGCATAAAAACTATAGGCAAAAACTTGGAAAATACTGTTCAAGGCCACTAAACCAGCGCCATATTCGCTGCTGCCTTCGGCCAAATCGTTCCAAACAAGCACCATGGCAATACAGCGTGCCAATCCAATCAAAATAAGTCCTACCATGTATTCAGGATAGTCCCTTAGAAAGATGATGGCAAGGACAAACATTAAAATTGGTCCCACAACCCAATTCAATATAAGGGAAATGGACAGAATCTTTATGTTTTTGAACACTTTTGGAAGCAAGGAATACTTGACCTTTGCCAAGGGAGGATACATCATCAAAATCAACCCGATGGCAATAGGGATGTTGGTGGTCCCGCTACTGAACGAATTGACGAAATCGGGAAAACTTGGAAGAAAGTAACCAATTCCGACCCCCACTGCCATGGCCACAAAAATCCAAAGAGTAAGATTTCTATCTAAAAAACTGAGTTTCTTGTTTGCCATTACTTCTGAATTTGGGAAAATACATACAACATTTCGGTGGCAATCTGTTTGCTTCGCTCGCTGTATTTTTCTGCCTGTTGAGGCGTGTCATCAAATGCTTTTGGGTCTTCGTACGTGATCGGAATGCGTTTCTCGGCACCAGGCACAAAGGGGCAACCTTCATCAGCCTGTGAACAGGTCATGATGGCTGCAAAGTCTGATTTTGGGTTAAAATCATCATCCATCCGTTTGGAAAAACAGATAACAGGATGTTCATTTTCCGAAAACTTGATGCCGTACACAGGGTTTTTTCCTTCGGAAAGCATTCGCACTTCAAAACCAGTGTTCGCCAAAGTTGAAGCTACCATGGGAAATAGGGCAGTGGCCTCCGTTCCTCCAGAATAGCAGCTCACGTTCGCGACACCAAAGTGATGCGCCATGGTTTGTGCCCAAATTTGGGACAAATGACTACGTCTGGAGTTGTGGGTACAGATAAGATTAAGTCGAATCGACTCTTTATTGTCCGTCTTTTCTTGAATATACTCCACAAGAGGGGACAAAGTTTGCTTTCTCTCCGTTGTGATGGATTGTGCATCCAGATTTGAAATGAAACCGTTCAACACCGAATAATGTGACATAAGAACTTGATTTGGGTTAACAGCAGCCGCTACCAGGCGTGCAACATGCTGAGCTTTGCAGTTCGGACAATTTTACTTTTGGTTTTTCCGCAGGGACTCCACATTTATCTTTGGCCAAACAATCCGTTTGCTTGGTGGTGAGCAAAAAGTTGGTGCCATCAAAATCGAGGGCAAATTTTTCAATGGTCTGTCCCTGATACTCCACTTCAACCTCCAAATTGCCGATATCCAATGTTTTTTGGGACAGTTCAATAATGTGCACCAATTTTTCGGGATGAAGTCTGTGGTCGTAATCATTGGCGTTCCAAAGCTGGAAGTTGACCACTTCTTCATGGCGAACGGTACCGCCACAATCAATAAAATTTTTAGTGATTTTACCCACTTCGGTCACATGAAAATGATTGGGGACCAACTCCCCGTTGGGCAATTGAAACGCAATGGTGTCCAATTGGGCCAATGCTGATTTAACTTCGTCTAACTTCATAACTATCTCTATTTATTGTAATATTACGATTAATGTGTTCAAATTTTTTTAGCAACAATCTTTTTGATTGAGGTCTTGGTCCAAAAACTCGGACATAACGGTCTTCATTTTCTTCCAGTTGTCGGCATCAATACAATAGCAAACACTGGTTCCTTCAACGTTTCCCTTAATCAGCCCCAAATGCTTTAATTCCTTTAAGTGCTGGGAAATGGTAGGTTGAGCCAAACCGATTTCATCCACCAAGTCACCACAAACACAGGCATTCAATTTGTACAAATACTGTAAAATGGCAACGCGTGCAGGGTGGCCCAGAACCTTCGCATACTGTGCAATCTGGTTTTGCTTATCGGTAAATATTTCTGTTTTGGTAATACCCATCAGTTTAATTTATTCATTGCAATATTACGATTAATAGTGTAGCCACCAAAAATTTTCTTCGATTTTATTTCTTAAATGGTTTGAAAAACATAGTTGAATACTGATTCATTCTTATTAAATTGCGTTATGCACATGCAAACATAACGATTCCATTTTGTCGGCAACTAGAAAAATATACTTGGATTATAATGCAACCACACCTGTGGACCCAAGGGTGGTGGAGGCGATGCTGCCGTATTTTACCGAGCATTTTGGCAATGCCAGCAGTGATCATTCTTTTGGGTGGTATGCCAAGGACGCTGTGGAAACGGCGCGAGAACAGGTGGCAAAGCTTGTGAGTTGTAGACCAACGGAACTCACTTTCACTTCGGGTGCTACGGAAGCCGCCAATTTGGCGTTGTTTGGATTTTGCAAAAAGAACAGGAGCAAGGGAAACCATATCATTTCTTGCAAAACGGAGCACAAAGCGGTTCTCGATACATTGGAAGCGTTGGAGTCCGATGGTTTTGAAGTCACCTATTTGGATGTGGATAGGCAGGGAAATATTGATTTGAATGAATTGGAAGCGGCCATAAAATCGTCCACAATTTTGGTTTGCATGATGCTCGCCAACAACGAAACGGGCTTGATTCATCCAATAAAAACCACAACGGAAATAGCACATGCCAACAATGTTCCCGTGATGTCGGATATCACACAAGCGGTCGGGAAAGTTCCAGTGGATGTACAGGATTTGGGAATCGATATCGCTGTTTTCTCTTCACACAAACTTTATGGCCCCAAAGGGATTGGAGCACTTTATTTAAATAAAAACAACAGTATTTCGATAGATAAACATCTTTTTGGCGGAGACCATGAAAAAGGGGTTCGTCCTGGCACTTTGAACGTTCCTGGCATTGTTGGTTTTGGAGAGGCTTGCAGCATTGCCCAAAACAACTTGGAAGAAAATCGACAAAAATTGGTAGCCCTTCAAAACCAATTGGAGCAAGAACTTTTGACCATTGGGGAGGCTACAATCAATTGCCAAAATGAAAACTGTTTGCCCAATACCACGAATGTATCTTTCAATGGGGTGGATGGCACCAAGCTGCTCCGTTATTTGAACACCATGGCCGTTTCCCGCGGTTCCGCCTGCACCGCGAATCAGGTGAATCCGTCCCACGTATTAAAAGCGATGGGCGTTGAGGATGATATTGCCTTGGCCAGTCTACGCATCAGCACAGGGCGAGACACGTCTTCGGAAGACATTGAGAAAGCCGTTTCTGAGATTAAAAAAGCCATCAACCAACTAAAAACCACTGTGGTATGAGGGAGTTGGATGTCATCATAAAAAAATATCAGGAACTAAAATCACAAAATGTACGCTGTATTTTGGCCACTGTGGTTCATGTTGAAGGGTCATCGTACCGTAGAGCGGGCGCGCGGATGTTGGTGGATGAGTATGGCAATATCACGGGAGCCATAAGCGGGGGTTGCTTGGAGGGCGATGCGCTTAGAAAAGCGCTTTTTGCGTTGGATAGACAAGAAAATAAACTGGTCACTTACGATACGAGTGATGAGGAAGATGCGGTAATCGGAGCGCAGTTGGGTTGCAACGGAATCATTCAGGTGTTGTTTGAACCCATAAATTATACCGCAGGGAACAATCCCTGTGAACTTTTAAAAACTGTTGCCAAACAGGAAGTTCCAATGGCTGTTTCCGTTGTTTTTGACTTGGATAAAACCCAGCATCAACAAGGAACTGTTTTGGTTACAGATGAAAACGAAGCAGTTTTAGGGCAGCAGATTTCGAATGATTTGCAACAAGCCTTGCTTTTTAAAAGCAAAGAGGTCATCAACGAAAAAGCTTCCTATTTTGCAGAGGTCACTACTGAAGAGAAAACACATTTTGCATTTATCCAAATACATCAACCCCCAGTAAAATTGATTTTGGTAGGAGCGGGTAACGATGCCCAAATTTTGGCACAACAAGCTGATTTGTTGGGTTGGAAAGTAACTGTTACCGACGGACGTCCCACACATGCCAACAAAGAACGTTTTGTGGGGTCGTGCCAAGTCATCGTGACCAAACCCGAAGAAACTTTAAAGAACATCAACATAGACAATCGAACTTGTTTTGTGTTGATGAGCCACAATTACAATTACGACTTATCGGTGCTCAAATTGTTGCTAGGAAATTCAGAGACACCTTACATAGGCATTTTGGGCCCATTGAAGAAATATGAGCGTATGCTCAATGAGCTGGCAGATGAAGGCATCGAAGTATCGAAAGAAGATTTAGCCAAGATTCATGCACCCATAGGATTGGAAATAGGCGCGGAGACCCCCGCCGAAATCGGATTGTCCATTTTGGCGGAAATCCAAAGTGTACTGACCAACAAAGGAGCCCGACCTTTAAAGCAGAAAACTGAGCCGATTCACGATACTAAACAGAATCAATTTCAAAAAATAACCCTTTGAGTGAAGAAGAAAACATAGCGGTGGTTGTATTGGCAGCAGGTGGCTCCACTCGTTTGGGGCGACCCAAGCAGCTGGTGGAATTCAAAGGGAAAACCCTTTTGGACCATACGTTGGACAACGTAGACTTGTTGGGTTTTCAGACCAAAATTTTGGTATTGGGCGCAAAACGGGAAGAAATTATGGATAAAATTGATGCCAATAGTTTTAAAGTGGTCATTAACACCCAATGGGAGCAAGGAATGGCATCCAGCATCAAGGTTGGACTGGAAGCTGCAATGGCAGAGGAAGAGGGACTGGACCACGTATTGTTTCTGGTATCGGACCAACCCTTTTTGGAACGAGCCAACTTGATAAAACTAGTGCATACGCAACTGACGCAACATCCCAATGCGACCTATTCCCAATATGGGGAAAACGTTGGAGTGCCAGCGATTTTTGGTAAGGAAGCATTTCCTTTGTTGTTGCAATTGGAAGCTGACGAAGGGGCCAAGAAATTAACTCGCTTGGAAGATTTTAAGTATTGTACGGAAACCTTTAAAAAAGGAGGTTTTGATGTGGATACCGAAGAAGACGTACAGCAACTAAAGCAAATGGAAAAATGAAATGCCCATTAATCAAAGCCGATGTACCAAACAATATGTTCAGGGGCATTCCATCTGACCGCTCAAAAGCAAATAAAAAAAGAACAGATGAAAGTGACCATTAAATATTTTGGTTTGGTAGCAGAAGCTGCCGATAAGTACGAAGAGGTTTTGGAGCTCAATGGAGCGCTTATCGCTTCGGAACTAAAAGCGCAATGCTTGAACGGTTTGTCCATTGCGGACAAAGATTCCGTGCAGATAGCTGTAAACCAAAATCTGGATGATACAACAACCATAAAAGATGGGGACGAAGTGGCCTTGTTGCCACCGTTCGCAGGAGGATGAGCAGATACAACAGACAAATAAAACTCACGGAAGTTGGCCTAGAAGGTCAGGAGAAGCTTCGCAATGCCAAAGTGTTGCTAGTTGGTGTTGGAGGATTGGGCTGTCCTGCCGCGATGTTTTTGGCGGGTGCAGGAGTTGGCAAGATGGGTTTGATGGACCACGATAAGGTCGATATGTCCAACCTGCATCGACAGGTTTTGTTTCAAGAGTCGGATGTAGGAAAGTCAAAGGGCGTTGTTGCCAAGGAACGTTTGGAAAAACAGAACAGTGAGGTCCAGTTTGAAGTGTACGAAGAGCCGTTGACCATTGAAAATGCTAAAAGCATCATCCAACAATACGATGTTGTCTTGGATGGTACCGATAATTTTGAAACGAAGTATCTCATCAACGATGCTTGTATATTGGCCGATAAACCTTGGGTTTTTGCCTCCATATATAAAAATGAAGGCCAATTGTCGGTCTTCAATTACCAGAATGGGCCTACGTATCGCTGTGTATTTCCGAAAAGTACGAGACAGAACATCAGCTGTGAGGCCACAGGGGTATTGGGCGTGTTGCCTGGCATTTTGGGAACGCTTCAGGCAGCCGAGGTTCTTAAAATCATCCTTGGGGTGGGTAAGGTGCTGTCAGGCAAGCTAAAGTTGATTAATATGATGCAGGCCAGCGAGCAAACCATCAACATAAACAAGCGTCCCGAAGAAGTGGAAAAAATTCGCAAGAGCGGGATAGCGCCCGTTTATATTGATTGCGATTTGAAAAATAAGGAACAATGGTATCTCGATGTACGCGAAGTGTTCGAGCAGCCCAAACCAAAGGGTAAAAAAGTGTTGAGTATTCCTTTGAGCGATTTGACATCACGCTACCAAGAGATACCGAACAATCAAGAGGTCTTGGTGTTCTGCCAATCTGGAAAACGAAGCAAAAACGCCATAGAAATCCTTAAAAATGAATTTGGCTTTCACAATTTGAAAAACGTGGAAGGCGGTATAGAAACAATTATTGATGGATAAGAAGAAACCAAAAAAAGTATTTGTACAAGGAGCGATTCCTCCCGAAAAAATAGCCAATTCGGTGGCCAACCACCAAAGCAAGACGAATATTGGCGCGCACAGTATTTTTTTGGGACAGATCAGGGCCGACGAAGTGGAAGGGAAAACCGTGACTGCTATCGATTACACAGCTTATGAAGAAATGGCCGAGAAAGTGTTCCACGAAATTCGCGAAGTCGCTTTTGCCAAGTTCGATATTACCTGTGCCCATATTTATCACAGTTTGGGCAAAGTGAAGGTTGGAGAGTTGTGCCTGTTCGTGTTCACATCATCAGCACACCGAAAAATCGCGATTGAGGCGACCAATTTTTTTGTGGAGGAGATAAAGGCGAAAGTGCCCGTATTCGGCAAAGAGATTTTTGAGGACGAAACCCATCAATGGAAAGTAAACAAGTAAATGGTAGACATTACACATAAAGTAACCACCTTGCGGGAAGCCACCGCAGAAGCTATCGTGAAAACGAGTAGTCAAGCCACGATTGATGCCATTCAAAACAACGAAGTTCCCAAAGGGAATGTGTTTGAAATGGCCAAGGCGGCTGGATTGTTGGGTGTTAAGAAAACGCCCGACCTATTGCCCGATTGTCATCCGTTGCCCATTGAGTACACGGGCATCGATTATGAAATTGATGGTTTGGACATCATCATTTCGATGACGGTAAAGACCATTTACAAAACAGGGGTAGAGGTTGAGGCGATGCACGGAGCCAGCGTTGTAGCCCTCACGATGTACGATATGCTGAAACCGATTGACAAAAACGTGGAAATCGGCACCATTCGCCTCAAATCGAAAAAAGGAGGGAAATCCTCGTTCAAAATAAATTCAGAAGGGCTGACTGCCGATGTTGTTGTCTGTTCCGATACTATTTCCAAAGGAAAAGGAGAGGACAGGGCAGGGGAGGCAATTATCGAGAAATTGGAGGCATTGGGGGTGAAACCCCAAAAAAGCATTATTCCCGACGAAGCTGAGGAAATCATCAAAAAAGTGGAGAACACTTCCGCAGATTTGCTGATTTTTACGGGAGGTACGGGCGTGGGGCCACGAGATGTCACCCCACAGACTTTGGAGCCCTTGTTGGACATCAAACTAAAAGGAGTAGAAGAACAAATGCGAAGCTACGGGCAAAATCGGATGCCGTTGGCGATGTTCTCGCGTTCCATAGCGGGCATCAAAAACGGTAAACTGATATTGGCGCTGCCAGGCTCCACCAAAGGAGCGGCGGAATCGATGGATGCGATTTTCCCACACGTATTGCACGCATTTAAAGTGATAGAAGGAAAAAGACATGATTGACAAAAAACCACAAATACTGGACAATTTCGGTAGGCCACATACCTATCTGCGCATTTCATTGACGGACCGATGCAACCTGCGATGCTTTTATTGCATGCCCGAAGAAGGTATTGAGTTGATGGAAAAGCCCAGTATCATGACCTTGGAGGAAATCATTGAAATGACGCGGACATTTCGGGATTTGGGCGTGGATACGGTACGGCTGACGGGCGGCGAACCTTTGGTTCGCAAGAATTTCGGTTTTTTGGTCGAAGAGTTGGCCAAACTGGGTGTGACCCTAAAATTGACCACTAACGGAATCATACTTGACAAGTATCTGGACCTGTTCGATAAAATCGGCCTTCGCAAAATCAATTTCAGTCTGGATACCTTGGACAAGGCCAAATCCATTTTCATCACCAAGCGTGATTACTACGAGCGCATTATGCGCAACCTGAATATGGCCTTGGATATGGATATGGACATCAAGCTCAATATTGTGCTGATTAAGGGCGTGAACGACAAGGAAATCAACGATTTTATCGCCTTGACCAAGGATAAAAAAATAACACCCAAGTTTATAGAATTTATGCCGTTTAAGGGCAATAAATGGGACTGGAGCAAAGGAGTTTCCAAAGAAGAAATCTTAAAGACCGTTGGTGATAAGTTTGGGGAAATCGAGACCCTTGACAATCCAAAACACAGTACCTCGACTAATTTTAGAGTGAAGGGACACAAAGGCAGTTTTGGCATTGTGAGCACCATTACCAATCCGTTTTGTGATGAATGTAACCGTATTCGTTTAACGGCCGATGGCAAAATGAAAAATTGTCTGTTCGCGAATTCAGAAACAGATTTGTTGACGCCATTTCGTAATGGGGAAAAGATTGAAAGCACCATTTTGGAGGCCATTAAATCCAAAAAACATTCCCGTGATGGGATGGATGTGAAAATGGACGCCGAACATTACGAGCAGAACCGTTCAATGATTTCAATAGGAGGCTAATGGTTACGATTCAAGAAGCACTTCGCATCATTGAAGACCAAAAGATTAGTCTAAAAAGCGAATCCAAACCTTTAGAAAAGGCATTGGGTCATGCACTTTCAACAAATACGACGGCTCCTTTTGATGTGCCTGAGTTTGATAATTCCGCGATGGATGGCTACGCACTTTGCGGACTGTATCAGGAATACCGATTGGTGGGCGAGGTGGCTGCCGGCGATTCCAAGGAAGTTTCGTTGCAGGATGGCGAAGCGGTTCGGATTTTTACGGGTGCCAAGGTGCCCCAAAACACTACTGCTGTAATGATGCAGGAGAAAACCTCCATTAAAGACAGCACGCTGTTCCTTGATGAAACGCCCAAAGCTGGTCAGAACATCCGAAAAAAAGGAGGTCAGTTGATCGAAGGGCAAACCGTATTTGAAAAAGGCCATGTTTTGAACCCGCCCTCTTTGGCCATGATGGGTAGTTTAGGATTATCGCAATTGGACGTTTTTTCCAAACCTCGAGTCAATATCATCACTACAGGAAATGAGTTGGTGAAACCAGGGGAATCCAAAACCGAGGGACAGATATACGAATCCAACAGCTACGCGATTTCAGGAGCATTGCAACAATTCGGGTTTCAACACCATCAAAAAACACAGATAAAAGACGATTTTGAGGCCACTAAAGCGGGAATCAAGACCGCGTTGGAGTCTTGTGATGTGTTGATTTTATCTGGAGGAATTTCTGTTGGGGATTACGATTTTGTAAAACAATCCCTCGAAGAAAACGGCGTTAATGAATTGTTTTACAAGGTGTTTCAGAAACCAGGAAAACCGATTTATTTTGGAAGAAGGGAAAATCAATTTGTATTTGCTTTGCCTGGAAACCCCGCTTCCTCGCTTACCTGCTTTTATGTGTATGTGCTTCCGCTGCTTCAAAAATTGTCAGGATTCGAAAACGTTGGTTTGACCACTTATCAATTCCCTATAAAGCATGCATTCGAAAACACATTTGGACGTCCATCGTTTCTGAAAGCTGCTGTTGTTGATGGAAAAGTGAGCATTTTGGACGGGCAAGGCTCTTCCATGATTCAGTCTATGGCAAAGGGTAATGCCCTGGCTTTTGTGGAGGAAGGGGAAACATTGAAGGAAGGGGATTTAATCAAGTGTAAGCTAATTTCGTAAGTAATGACCGTTGAATACTTGCCCATTGTCTTCTTTTTGATCGCGCTGTTTTATAGCTCGGTCGGATTTGGGGGCGGGTCGAGTTATTTGGCCATTTTAAGCCTTTTCCTGACCGATTTTTACGAAATCCGTTCCACAGCGCTTATCTTGAATATTTGCGTAGTGACGATTGGTACTATTGTTTTTATTCGGAACAGGGTGTTTGACATGAAATTATTCTGGCCCTTTTTGGTGATGAGTATCCCATTTGCCTATCTCGGTGCTCAGGTGAGGTTGTCGCAAACGATGTTTTTTATGGTGCTCGCCGGAGCCTTGATTATGGCTGGAATATTCATGTTGCTTCGTTTCGCCAAGAAAAAACTTGACTCGAGAAAATTTTCAAATCCAAAAAAATCATTGCTTGGTGGTGGTATTGGTTTGCTTTCGGGAATTTCGGGAATTGGCGGGGGTATCTTTCTGTCTCCCGTTTTGAATCTTTTAAAGTGGGAAAACCCAAGGGTAGTGGCCTCCTTGGCTTCAGTTTTTATTTTGGTCAACTCCATTTCTGGTTTAATCGGTCTCAATGTTGCAGGCACCTTCAAACTAAACAATGAATTGATGCTTCAACTTATCGTTGCCGTAGTAATAGGAGGGAGTATCGGTTCTTATCTATCCAACAAAAAGTTCAACCTTAAGTTTTTGGGTGTGCTCACCAGTATTTTGGTGCTCTACGTGGGATTCCGACTGATTTTGTTGCACGGTTTTGGGATAAAGATTTAGATCAACCCCAACATTTCATTCGTATGTTTCTCAACTGTTTCATTGATTTTATCGGTCATTTTCTGGAAAGTGGCCAATACTTTTTTACCTGTCTCCGTTAATTCGGCGCCTCCACCTTTGGTGCCACCTTTATGCAGTTCCACATAAGGTCGATTTCCTCTTTGGTTCATATCTTCCACCATGGACCAGGCTTTACGGTAGGACATGCCCATTTCTTTAGCGGCTTTGGATAGGGAACCATTTTTATCGATCATCATCAACAGTTCGGCACGCCCGGGACCAAAGAATTTTCTCCCATCAATATCTATCCAGCACCGTATTTTGAGTTCTTTTTCGCTTTTCATCACGGTTAAAGTTAAGCATCTATACGGTAAATAGAATATTCACTCCAAATAAAAAATATAGGATAATGTTGTTCTTATTTAAACAAAACTTATTGCGTCATTCTTTTTCGAATGACGTTTAACTGTTTGGTATCCAACGGTAATGTCTTATCTTTATTTACAGTGTACCGTATTCAAAACATAGTTACATCCCTTCTCTTTTTTATTCTGTCAATTGTTGCCCTTGCACAGGAACGGGCAGCTAAAGGGACGGAAGGTCTGCATTTACTTGAAAATATCCACCTACAATTGAATAAAACGGCCTTTTTAAAGGGAGAGCACATATGGTTCAAGGCATATGTCCAAAATCAGAATCAACATTTACCATCCTTGGCCACGAAAAACCTACATGTAGGAATTTTTTCAAAAGATGGAAGCATGCTGACAAAAAAGATGGTTTTAGTACGCAATGGGGTTTCTTTTGGTGATTTTAAAGTTGATTCAACTTTTGTTGAGGATTCATATACCATAATGGCCTGGACCAACTACATGAAGAATTTTGAGTTTACTACTCCTTTTCTTCAAAATATAGAAATCATTGGAGTAGCGGAACAATCAGAATCAAAGAACAAAGGAGGCATCACTGTTTTAGTTTATCCCGAAGGTCAACAAATTGTAGCGAACACTTACAATAATGTCGGCTTTAAGATTTTTAACCAAACCTTACAACCAATAAAGACCAATGAAATAGAGCTGATTACGGGAAAAGGTGAACGAATACAGTCTAATATTCAAACAAACCAATTAGGGCAAGGTAGATTTGGTTTTTTTGCCGACCCAACCGAAACCTATTTTTTGAAATTGAAAAATCCAAACGGTCTTTGGATTACCAAGGAGTTGGAAGTTAAACCACACCATGGAATAGGAATAAGCATCGATAATACAGCACAGGATGTTGTTGTACTAAACTCCAAACGGTCTAAATCTATTTTAAATAACGAGAAATTTTCTATGGCTATCTATAACCATGTCAACGGAAATTATGTTTATCGTTATGAGCTTGATGGAGATAGCGGACCCATTTCCGTAAATCGCAATCAAATCCCTAGCGGAATCAATACAGCGGTGATTTTGGATGAAACTATGAAACCCATTTCGCAACGTATGTTTTTTAATAGACAAAATTTGAAGGAAAGGGTAGGTTCTGTAGATGTAAGCTATTGTTTAAACAAAGCTCAAGATTCCTTACAGATAGATATGATACTTCCTCAAGGGCATCAAATGGCCAATTTAAGTTTGTCGGTGCTACCTGCTGAATCAAGTGCATACTTTCCTGATAATTCCATAGCCTCTTCTTTTTTGATTCAGCCTTATCTCCATAAACATATTGAAGGCCGCTATTTTTTTGATGGCAATAAACGTTCTAGGGATTATCAAATGGATACCAGATTACTTATGGAAGGAGCCGAAAGGTTTGACCAGTATATCACAGCAGGGTATGCTCAAAGTAACACTTATAAACATGAAGAGGAAATTACTTTTAATGGTAAGATTTTGGATGCCGACCTCGAAAACGAAAAACAAGTTTCGTTGTTTTCCCAAGCATTGGGTACAGTCAATTTTTTTGAGCTCTCAACCAACAAGAATTTTGAAGGAAACTTGCCTTTGTTTGAGGGGGATTCCATATTGATCAGCGTACTGAACCACAAAGGAAAACTTAGAAAACCAAAAGCGGAACTCTATTTTGATGATAACAATGCGGATACTTTTGAATATACCAAATGGTTGAGCAAAGCGGGCCGGTTTAAATCAGGGGTTTCGCAATTAAGAATGAATGAAAGTTTTAATCTTACGGATGGAATCATATCTCTGGATGAAGTGGTAGTTTCGGAAAGAGCAAAGGAGACTACAAAGTTTCAAATAACTCCTGAAATTCAAATGAGAATCATTGATAAAACAACTGTGAAACGGTATCCAAGTTTTATAAGCTACATACGAAAATTTGGGTTTCAAACACATCCCAATAGTAAAGAAGGAGGTGTTGGTGTTTATGTTCCCGACCCGCCTTATCTAGCTCGAGTGCCAGTTTTAATCGAAGGACTTTCTGTTGATTCGGGACAACTTATGTCCATGCCCCTTTCCATGGTAAAATCGATGGTTTATAATAGGTATGTAACTCCTCATCAAGGACCATTTATTTCCTTGTCGTTACGGTATGACTACGATGGATTATATGGTAGGGATAAGTTCACAAGTATTACTGTACCAAAAGGATTCAGTAGGGCACAAGCCTATTTTACTCCAAATTACCCAGATTATGGTTCGTTGTTATACCAAAGGTATGGCGCCATTTGGTGGGAAAGTCAATTTGAGGTAAACTCAGATGTCCCATATTCGATTACAGTTCCCTTAAATGAACAACGAGAGGTAAAGATTATAATTGAAGGGATGTCCTCCAATGGTTTTTTATATTGCACCGAACAAATTTGTAGTCCTTTTGAAGCCAATTATACATCCAATCAACAAGAATAATTCCGTTATTGGTTGGTTTTCAACAATATCATTAAAAACAAAAAACCGCAACAAATGTTGCGGGTTTTTTGCGGAGGAAGAGGGTCTAATTCGAATTGGAAAAACTCAGTGTTTATAGGGGAGCAAGGACTAAATGGATATTACTTAGGACAAAATAATGGTGTGGAAACCTTTGGGTTTACCGCTGGATGGACCGATTTGAATGTCGTTTAGGTTTGTGTAAACCCATCCAAGTTGACGATGGAGAAATAATGGAAGATTGTGTTGTGCTTCAACTGTGCTCTGAATATATAGGGGATGGGCTACTATATTGCATGATTCATTTTAGTGCTTAATAAATCTATACAGCCCAAAGCAGGCAATCAAACCCGAGCCAGGTTGATAAAGCGTACGGCCCAAGGAACATAGAATGCTGCATTTGCCACAAAGAGCCCCCCACAATATTATACCAATGATAAACAGGTTGATGGTAATTCCATTTGCCCTTGATAAGGTTGTAATAGGAAAAAGATAACAAAGTAAGCCGATCCAGCCGAGTAATTCAAGGAAAAGGCGCATGACTCCTTATATTTATAAAGATTTAGACAATGGTCTATATAAACAGTTTGTTATTTACTGTGTGTTTTATCTTCTGGATTGAACATACCCATATATAAGAATCATCTATAAGCACAAAAATGATTTCGGTAAACTTTACGCTATTTTTTTGTTCCTGAATATGGGATTGATTCAATCGAATGGCAACAGGGCCAAAATTCTTGACAAACCTCCTCTTCTGCTGTATTTGTATTGAAAGAAGTTATCCGGGTGTTGTGTAAAATTTACCCTACATTTGAAGCCGTTCACAACATAATTTTCAGCGAAGCCACCATTTAAGTTACATTTAGACCATAAAAATCATGATGACACAGTTTTCAAAAAAGTTAAAATGACCTTCAAAAAAATGTCCAAGCCCATCTTGTTTTGGATACTGTTTGCATGTCTGTTAGGGCTTTCCCATAATCTTTCGGCGCAATGTGCGGGAACCGATAATACAGTTACGGTCTGTAACAAGGACCAAGACCCGGGCACACAAAATTTTGATTTGTTCTCAAACCTTGGTGGATCACCAGCACCTGGGGGGACTTGGTCTACTACCGACCCTGCCAATTTTTTTGCATTGGACCAGGTGAACGGCATTGTTAACCTTTGGGAGGTCAAGAATTCGGGAGTTCATGAGTTTACCTATACCAACCCTGACTGTAATGAATCGGCCGTTGTCACTATCAATTTGGGGGGTTATCCCGGTGAGGACAATGTGGATGGCAGTGCCGATGCCTGTGGTGACGATCCTGCGGTAAACCTACATAGCTTTATTGGGGACGATACCCAAGGTAAGATCCAAGATTTCAATGGGCTATGGGAAGCCGTTACCCCATCGGCCGTGGGCCATTTGTCAGGCAATATTTTCAATGCCCAAGCGGCCGGTGTCGGCGTTTATGAATTTACACATACCGTGCCCGAAGTGGATACATGCCCCAGCCGACAGGTTCGGTTGATATTGGAGGTACAGCGACCGGCAAACTCAGGTGTCGGGACAGAACTGATCGTTTGTACCACCGATGACCTTTCGGGCCTGACCAATTTTGACCTGGACGGTCTGCTGGCCGGTGAGGATATGAACGGCACTTGGTCCGAAGGGCCGAACACCGATCAATTGGAAGATCTGACCGATCATGAAATAGACGTACAGGCCATACGTGACCAAAACACGATGGGCACATTCTCCTTTACCTATACCGTATTTCCGGCCCATGCCGTATGTTCTGTAGAGCGAACAACGGTCAACATCGTAATTTTACCGACATTCCAGGCCACCATGGAAGCCGTCAATTATTGTAACGGATCCTCCGAATACACGGTCAACATCGCGGATTACGATGATACCCTGATCCAAAGTGGGACATATGACATCTCATACGCACTGACCTCAGGGGGAATTACAAGGGAAAGTACCAGTACCTTGGTCCTTGGAAATGACGGAACCGGATCTTTTAATATCGATGCAGACCTCACCAACTTGAACGAGGTCACCGTATTGAACATTACTTCATTAGGGGAGGAAGTCTGTCCCGATATACAGGTAGATCCCATAAGCTTTATCGTTAGCGACCCTATGGCCGATGTGATCGATACCTGTGAAGGTGAGGATATCACGGTTTCATTGACGAATATTTTTGATGCCTCCTTCGATAGGGCCAATGGCGATTTTGATGTTACCTATACCATATTGGCGCCCAGTGGAACCACCAACACGTTCACGATGAACGCCGTTGCTTTCGATTCCGGAAACGCCGCCTTGACCCTACCGGCCGATCAGATCAGTGAGACCGGTAATCACACCATTGGTTTTGAAGTGGCCAACGGACTTACATTGGATTGTGTTATTACCGATACGGTCACCCTAACCCCAATACCCTCTGCCATTGACCTTGACCTTGTCGTGGACAATTCATGTGATGCCACCCGAATCGATGTCATGGTGGATGCCCCATTGTTGGCCGATGGAGGCTACGTGGTCAGCTACGAAGTGATTTCGCAGGAGACCAATGCTGTTCTGATCGACAATACCATCAATTTTGCAGGAGGTATGGCGGATTACCAAATAGATTTGGCAACTCTGCCCCAAGGCAACTATACCGTTACGGTCGGTAGTACCCAGAACGATACGACCCCGTGCAGGATTGACTTTGATTTTGAATTGAGTGAAAACTTTGCCGTTGAAGGAATACCCCAATCCCCTACGGCAGAAGCATTACAGACCTTTTGTCTTGGCATGTTCGCCCCTAACACTCCTATTTTGGCAGATATTGAGGTGTCGGCCAATGGCCAACTCTTGTTCTATGCGACCGCGACCGATATGGATATTTTGCCTTTGGACACCCCACTTGTCGATGGCGAGGATTATTTCATATCAAGTATGGACCCCGACAACAATTGTGAGGGTTCCGACCGGATTCAAGTCGTTGTGACCCTGTCCGATCTTGAACCACCTACTGTTGTGGGTATGAACCCGACCTTCTGCGGTTCCGAAAATCCAATGATCACCGATTTGAATACCAGTGTCAACAGCACGGGGGATATCGTATGGTTCGAAACGGCTTTAGGGGGAATCCCTATGGAGGGCACTACATTGCTCATCGACAATAAAAGCTACTTTGCGGCCACTTCCAATGGACAGTGCTACAGTGTAGGTCGGGTAGAGGTGGTCCCAACAATCTATCATCTTGAACCTGCCATAGCGGAATATCCTACCTTGGCATTGTGCGGGCTAGATCAACCTACGGTGGCGAATCTAGTAGGGGCGATAGAGGACACCCCATATAACATTGTTTGGTATGATGCCCCGGAAAATGGAACACCTTTGGCCGATACGGATTTGCTCGTGGATGGTATGGTCTATTTTGCGGAAAGCTTCGACCCCGACACCGGCTGCACGAACCCTGAAAGGGCCATGGTGACCGTCGACCTGTCCCATTGCGATCCCAAAGATTACGGTTTCTTTGTTCCCGATGGGTTTTCGCCCAATGGGGATGGCCGCAACGACACTTTTTTTGTTCCCAATATCGAGGTCATTTTTCCAAATTTCACTTTGGAGATCCTAAACCGTTATGGCACCACTCTTTTCAAAGGTGATAAAAGTACTCCCGCATGGGATGGCAGGAACCGGTCCGGGATGGCCCCGAACGGTGTTTATTTCTACATCATCGATTACCATAAAGAAGGTTATGAACCTATCCAGGGCAGATTATACCTCAACCGATAACCACCTGTCGATATAAAAAGACCATGAAAAAAATTCAACCATATCTTATTCTTCTACTATTGGTCCATGCTGCGGCGAAGGGGCAACAAGACCCCCAGTATACACAGTATATGTACAACATGAGCGTTGTAAACCCTGCATATACCACCAATGAGCCGGGTATGTTGAATTTTGGTTCGCTCTATCGATCACAATGGAAAAATGCCGTTGGTGCACCCAAGACCCTGACCTTTTTTGCACATGCACCCTTAAGCCGGAAAGTAGAGATGGGCATATCACTGATCACCGATAATATTGGGGACGGCGTTCTCAAGGAAAACAACATTTATATGGATTTCGCCTATATCCTTAAATTGGATGAAAATAGTAATCTGTCCTTAGGTCTTAAAGGGGGCATCACTACCTTCGAAACCAATTTCAATGGTTTTGTGCTTCCGGAATTTCAGGAGGATATTGCCTTTGACGAAAATTTGAACAACACTTTCCCCAATGTGGGTATAGGGGCCTTTTACCACAGGGACAATTTCTATGCAGGGATTTCCGCTCCGAACCTATTGACATCGAAACATCTTGAAAATAAGGATGGTATCCATCGGATCGGATCCGAGGCCATACATGTTTTTCTAACCTCCGGTTATGTATATGAATTGAATCCCGATCTAAAGATAAAACCTTCGGCAATGGCGAAAGTGGTACAGGGTACACTGCCTACGGTGGATGTGTCTTTGAACCTGTTGTTCAACGATCGGTTCGAGGGAGGTCTTTCCTATCGCTTGGAAGATGCCGTGAGCGGCATGTTCAACCTATCGGTTTTACCGGCCCTGCGTATCGGTTATGCCTATGATCATACCCTCTCCAACCTTGGCAACTATAGCTCCGGTTCACATGAAATCTTTGTTCTTTTTGACCTGGACCTTTTGGGGCTGGGAAAAGGGTACGACAAATCCCCAAGATTTTACTAGACATGAAAAAACTACTGTTCATCATATTTGTTTTGGGTATCTCGCAAGGTATTTTTGCGCAAGACGGGCTTAAACGCGCCAACCTATATTTTGAAAGAACGTTTTATAGTGATGCCATTCCATTGTACGAGCAGTTGTTGGAACGCCATAAGAGCCCGGAACTCATTAAAAATCTTGCGGACTGCTACTACAGTACCTTTGATATGGAAGCTGCCGCAAGATGGTACACCTACTTGGCTTCCAATTATGGATCCCGTATGGATGAAAGCTATTATTTTAAACTGAACCAATCATTAAAGGCCATTGGGGACTATGATAGGGCAAACCAAGTGTTGCTGGATTTTTATGCCCAACACTATGGAGCCGACAAGGTAGATCAATTAAAAACGGAAATAACCTATTTGGAAAACGTAAGGGCCATTGGGGAGCGGTTCACGATCAGCAACCTGGACATCAATACCCCGACTTCCGAATTTGGTGCAGTTAAAGTGGACTCGACGCTGGTGTACAGTGCCACAAGGAAGCACACAGGAAAAACGTTCCGGTGGAACAACCAGAAGTATCTTGATATTTATGTCCATCCTTTTGACGGGCTGAATATGGGTGATAGCCTTAGCACCGATCTCTCCAAGATCATTAATACCAAAAGGAAACACGAGGGCACCTTCGCCATTACCAAGGATAGAAAAACCCTCTATTTTACCAGAAACGGTAGGAAGGGAACCGAATCTGAAAAAATCAAAAACCTCAAAATTTATAGCGCGGAACGGGTGGATGGGTCATGGACTCATATCAGGGAGCTTCCTTTTAACGGGGATGGGTTTTCCACTGAACACCCTGCTCTTAATGCTGATGGGACCCAACTTTATTTTGCCTCTGATCGTGATGGGGGCTTTGGATCGTTCGATATATATTCGGTGGCCATCCATAACGATGGGACCTACGGGAATCCGATCAACCTGGGGGAGGATATCAATACGGACAAAAAAGAACAATTTCCATTTTTGGATGAGGCCGATAATCTTTATTTTTCCTCGAACGGTCACCCAGGTTATGGTCTCTTGGATATTTTTCTGGCAAAGAGGGGGGACGGTATTTTTGAAAAACCAGACAATCTGGGGCTTCCCGTCAACAGTGGTTATGATGATTTTTCCCTATCATTGGAGGGTAGTGGCAAAACCGGGTATTTTGCATCGAACCGTCCTGGAGGAAAAGGAAGTGATGATATATATTCCTTTACCGAAACCAAACCCTTGGTCATCGAGAGTTGTAGGCAGTACATCGCCGGTACACTGACCGATAAGAACACCAAATTGCCTTTGGCCCATGCCGATATCCGACTTTTGGATGCCCAAGGAAATATTGTTGAAAGTTTGATCACGGACCAGAACGCCTTCTTCGAGTTTATGATCGAATGCTCCACCGAATATCGTATAGAAGCCGAGAAGGAAGGCTACGAGGACAATTTTAAGATAATCCGGACGGACAAAGAGCGGAATGCGGTCAACGATGGTTCCTTGACCCTATTTTCGGTTCAAGAGCGGGAAAGACTGAATGCCTTGATCCTACGGGAAAAGCAAGAAGAGGCCGATAAAGCTGCAAAGGCCGAAGCGGAGCGAAAAGCGAGGGAAGAAAAAATGGCCGAACAAGAACGGATCCAGAAAGAAAAAGAATTGGAGGAAAAGGCAGCAATTGCCCGGAAAAAAGCGGATATGGAGCGTCAACAAGACATTGAAGAGACCATCGCAAGGGAAGAGTCCATCGTCAAAGAGAATGACCGTATCATTATTAAAACTCCCGAAATCCACTTTGATTACAGTCTTTGGTACCTCAGAAGGGAATCCCGTGAGCGTTTGGGCAAGGTTATCGAGATCATGAAGGCCTACCCTGGAATAGTCCTTGAGATAGGAACGCATACCGACATCCGCGGGAATGCCGAATATAATAGGGACCTATCGCAAAAACGTGCCGATGTGGCCAAGGATTTTCTGGTCAAAAGCGGTATTGCCGAACATAGGATAATTGCCAAAGGTTATGGGGAGACAAGTCCGATTGTGATATGTGAGCCCGAGGATAGCTGTAGCGAGGAGGATCATGAATGGAACAGACGGTGCGAGCTTGTCATCATAAAGTGGGAGTAAAAGATGATGACCCAAGGGTGTTGTGTCTTCCAAAGGTATGCTGACTATGTTACCCCATAACAGTAAGGACTATGCAAACAGGCGAACAGACTTTTGTTGCCTCATCAATGGGAAACCGTTTTTCCCGGCGAAGTTCGGAAATGGCCGACCCCGTGCCTTTTATCAATATGTTGATGGAGCATACACTTTGGGTATCAGTGCAACTCGCAAGGCCAATGACCCTTCAAAAAGCATCAATATGGGAGCTCTTGATATTGAAGGGCTCCAAACAGGAACATATACCTTGGAATCCTTTTAAAGTGGTAATTTTTTGCGGAGTACTACCTAGATGGAGGAATTGTTTTGGATACCTCTACTGGGGGAAACGGATATGGCACTCTAACTATTACGCGATTTGATGACCAAGAACATATCATCTCAGGCACTTTTGAATTTACTGTCCAGGGAAACAATGGAGAACTGATCAAAATCACCGATGGACGCTTTGACCTTAATTATTCCAATTGAGGAAATTCATCAAAAAGAATGATGGGGCGGGAATCACTATTTGGAAAGTTTGGGTCATAGTTACTATCAAGTAATTTCTTTTAAAACAATACGGAAATCATCCAAACGGATTCTTGGTGTGTCCTGACTTTGCAAACCCTTCTTGAAGCTTTGCTGTGGAAGGCCACAAATCTGTTTGCCCTACTATAAATTTTAAGGGGTCCTTAATAAAAGAAGCCATGGTTGTTTTTCCATTATTCACGGATATCATTGGAAAAGGCGCAGTCTACCTGAAAACCACGCCTTTTCGCTACTAAAAATAATTAAACTAACTCAAACAAAAATTTTGATCCTTGGGTTATCGGACACTATCTGTGCAGGTTTTTACTTTTTAAATAGTCAATTAAAATTTTCGGCCTATCCGTTTGTATCATATCAATATGGTTCTCAATAAACCAGTCGTATGTTGTTGGATCGAGGGCCGCTTTTTCATCATCGTGACCACCATTGTGCTGGGGCCAGAGGGAGTTGACCCAGACCGAAGCACCTTTTTGGCGGATGGATTCAAAGTCCTGAATGATGGAAATCGTATCTTGAGGCACGGTAAATTCGAAGGCTACCGGGATATCTTCTTGTAAATAGTCGTTGATTACCGATCGGGCATCAGGATGGTCGAGTCTGACAATGGGCATGAAAAAGACCTTGTCCAGATATTGGCCAAATTCCTGTTCGACCTGATCATATGGGATGTTTCCTTTGATGACCACCTGGTCGACGGTAGCTGTTTTTTCCATGACCTCATAACATTTATCAAAGATATCATAGCTCTTATCGAGATTTACCAATATTTTGCCTTTGCAAAGGTTCAATGCCTCTTCCAAGGTCGGTATTTTGTGCGGTGTACTGTGCCCGATTCCATCCTTGAGTTGTAACGTTTGTAGGTATTCCCAAGTTACCTCGGAGACCTTTCCCGTACCTGTAGTGGTACGGTCAATGGTATTGTCATGCATAAGGACCAATTGACCGTCCTTGGTTTGACGGACATCGATCTCGACCATGTCCACGCCCATGTCGATGCAGTTTTGGATGGCCTGGAGCGAGTTTTCAGGGGCGTTCCGCCAATCTCCCCGGTGTGCCACTACGATCACCTGATTGTTATGGGAGTTCTTCAAGTTGGCGATAAGACTGTCCATGGTCATGGGAAGGGACATTTCCCTTGTTGTGGATGCCGGTACTTCCTCCCCAGCTGCTGTGGAAGCTGTCTTGTTTTGTTTACAGGATACCATGAATAGGCCTGTGAACGTGATTGCAATAAGGTAATTTTTCATTTATCGATTATTTGGATGGTTAGGGTTTTTGTTCAAAGGTTCTCAATTGGCGTTCTTCTAGATAGGTTATCAATTCCTGAGGTCTATCGGTCATAATGGCATTGGCCCCTTGCTCCAAGAGCCATCCCCAAGAGCTGTCCGCTCCTTCCAAAAGGGCCTTTTCATCGGTGCGTCCCGCACAAAGTTCATCCCAAAGGGCAATGGCCAAAAAACCATCCCCATCCTTTTTCATGCGCGTTTTGGCAAGTAGCAGGGGAAGGGCGTCCTCCGTGTCAAAAATGGTCTCGTAATAAAAAGGGTTCAGGTCCTTTTCATAAGCGTTGTGGAATTCTACCACATCCGCATTCTCCGACCAAAGTTTGGGCATATAGATAATACTGTCCATGAGCTTGCCGTATTTTTCCCGCATTGTTTTTACGTCATCATTGCCCTTGAATATGGCATGGTCCACAGTACCGGTCTTTTTAAGGGTTTGATAGGCTTCCCTGACCCACTTGCTTTCGGTTTTGTCCAAATTGACCATGACTTTGCCCTTGACCAGTTCCATCACTTCTTCCAAAGTGGGTACCTGTTGCCGGGAATGACGAACACCAGCGGCGTTTTTTAACCGAAGACTTTTGATTTCCGCTAAAGTAAGCTCACTTACCTTACCGCTTCCATTAGTGGTACGATCCACGGTTTGGTCGTGCATGGCGACCAAATGCCCGTCCTTGGTAAGCCTGAAATCCAGTTCGATGACATCCACGCCCATGGCTATGCAATGTTGGATCGCCGCCAATGAATTTTCCGGGGCATAACGCCAATCACCGCGATGGGAAACCACAACGATATAGGTGTCGGAAGGGTTCTTTAGGTGTGCCAAGATTTGCTCGGCACGGCTAGGGGAAAGGTTATGGGCCTGTTGGCCCATAACCTGCTGTATCCCTAGAGTCCATAGTATGCAGAGTATACTGTAAAGCTTGATATATCGGAACATAGCGTTTGGTTTAGTATCCTGGGTTTTGTTGCAATGCGGGATCGGCAGCAATTTGGCTCGCGGGTAAGGGGAGCAACAATTTATTGGCATCGGTAATGCCCAATACAGATTGGGCTCGTCCTTGTCTTAATAGGTCAAACCATCGTTGTCCTTCCCAAACCAGTTCCAGCCTTCTCTGAAGATCGATTTCCTCAAAAATGGATTGTTGGTCGGTGGCACCGGGATATTCCTCAAGACCGGCACGTTCGCGGATCATGTCCAAATATCCTATAGCTTCCGTTGCATTGCCCAATTCATTCTCTGCCTCGGCCAGCATCAAGAGGACATCCGCATAGCGAAGTACCACCCAATCACTACCGGAATCATCGACCACTGTGGTGGGAACGGCTATTTTATTGGTATAGGCCAATCCCGATGGCAATACCCCCACATAACTGCCCTTTCTGGTATCGTTGTCGGTGTAGAGTGCATAGAAATCGGGTTTCAATACCCCATGGCCCTTGGTACCGGCCAGACCTCCGTCTTGTCTTCCTGTAGGATTGAACATGCGATAGGCATCCGACCCCTCATTATTGGAATTAACACCGGAGGCATACTGGACCACGAAAATCAATTCCTCATTCAGCTCATTTTCCAGGGAGAATACTTCGTCCACAGCCACCAGGTCGTGCACTGTGGCACTAACAACGTCCAATAAACTCGACTTTGCAGCGGTATAATCCTGTAAGGTCAGGTGCACTTTTCCCAAAAGGGCCTGCGCTGCAGTTTTTACCACTCGGCCCTTATTACTCTCATTACGGACCGGCAATAGGTCCGAAGCTTCCTCCAGGTCAGAGATGATCTGTCCATAGACCTCCCCTTTAGGGGTTCTTGACTGACCGAAGTATTCCTGTGGATTGGTAACCTCTTCGATGATCAAGGGTACATCCCCAAAGGTTCTGACCAGGTTGAAGTACAACAGGGCACGGATGAACAACATCTCTCCGGTTCTTGCACTTTTGGTGGCCGGATCATCGTATTCTATTTCCTGGATCCTGTTCAATACGATATTAGATCGTTGGATGCCCTTGTAACTGTCCTCCCAGACATTGGCGATCAGACTGCTCTGTGGAATGACGTTGAAATCATCCAGCATACCGTACACCCCACCATCATTTGCGGGTGTTTCATCGTAGGCATCCTCTCCGGGCAATTCCCCGACTGCGGGCATGCCGGTATTGTAGACTCCTGTAAATTGCAAGGTCGCATAGACCGCATTGATGGCTTCTTCCAATTCTGCCTCGTTACTATAGAAATTGTCGGCCACTTTCGTCGTGTTGGGGTTTTGTACCAGCTCATCTTCACAACTGGCCATGAACAGTGTCATAGCGGCCGTTAGTATATATGCTAACTTTTTCATTTTAATTGCTTTAGTTTTTTTAATAGGATATTTTAAGACCTACGGTATAGGTTTTTGCAATAGGGTAATTGCCACCCGTATTGTAGCCCGACTCCAAAATGTTGCTTGATGTTCCATCCGGGTTCCATCCCCTCCATTTGGTAGAGGTAAATAGGTTGTTACCTGAAATGTAGATTTGGAGACCGGAAAGACTCAACTTGTCCAGGATGTTCTTTTGGACATTGTAGCCCAAACGGACGTCCCTGAACCTGAAGTAATCCCCATTGCCCTCATCGACCGTTACCGAACTCCTCAAGATCTTTCTTGAATTGGAAAAGTTTCCAAAATTGGGCTGCCCCAGAAATCCGTCAGGATTGTTTTCAGGATGGTATCGGTTGTCAAAGTAATATTGGGTGGGCAAGGCAAAGCCTTCTCCAGCTTCGGTCAAGGAACTAAGATCGCCATCCAATAGGGTCCTGCCCTCGACTCCGACAAAGTTGAAGCTCAAGGCGAATCCCTTATAATCCAAATTGGCTCCGAAGCCATAGGTGAAGTCAGGCGCATATGTGCCCTTGGAAATTTTGTCATCGTCATTGATCTCACCATCGCCGTTTACATCAACCGCTCTTAGATCGCCCGTGAGCGTGCCGTCAAGATGGGGGTAGGCATCGATTTCCTCCTGTGTCCTGAATACCCCGTCCACTCGATAGCCATAGATTTCCGCAATGGGATGACCGATCTGGGTAACGAACAACTGATCTCTACCGGTTGCGATCCTGTCCTGTCCGGGCCCAAGGGCCAATACCTTGTTTTCATAGGAGGTAAAATTGGCATTGAAGCCCAATCCTAGTTCCCCGAGTTTAAAGCCATCTCCAAAGACCTGGAATTCCCATCCTTGGTTCTCCATTTCCCCGATATTGGCCAGTACATTGTCATACCCGGTCTGCTGTGGAACCGGAACGTCCAACAACAGGTCCTTGGTGTTGGTCTTGTAATAGGCCATGTTCACGTTCAAACGATTATCAAATAACCCGAGGTCAAGACCTACATTCAAAGAGGAGGCCACTTCCCATCCCAAATTTGGATTGGGTGCCGAAGTGGTAATAAACCCCGGTGCTATCCCTCCGTTGAAAACATAGTTGGAATCAGTGACCAATGCCTTGGAACCATAGGTTCCAATCTGATTGTTCCCGGTCTGTCCCCAACTCGTGGATAGTTTACCAAAGCTTAGGAAAGCATCCTTTGGAAAGAAATTTTCCTTGGTAAACACCCATCCACCTGATATAGAGGGAAAGTTCCCCCATCGGTTGTTGCTCCCAAACCTGGAAGACCCATCACGTCTAATGGCCGCTGAAAAAAGATATTTGGAATCAAAATCGTATTGCAAACGGGCCAAATAGGATTCCAAGGTCCAAATACCCACATCGGCACTTGCGGTAAACGAACTGGCACCGGCAATGTTCTGGATATTGTCATCCGCAAACCCGGTACCTGTCACACGGGTGTAGTCCGTTTTTTCTTTTTGAAACGTATGGCCGACCAATAGGTTCATATGGTGTTTTCCAAAATCCTTTTCGTAGTTCAAGGTGTTTTCTATCAAGTAATTGATCTTGTTCTGCTTGCGCTGGTCCGCATCCGCATCCGCCCTCGGGGCCGGGGTCCGGTAAGATCCCACCCCGATGGGATAGTAATAGTCCCTGACGTAGGTGTCATAATCCCCCCCAAGGGATAGGCGATAGGTCAATCCTGAAATCACTTCGGCATTCAGGAAAAGATTACCGAATGTCCGAAAGCGTTGTTTGGTATCGGTTACCATGCTGGAGGTGGCCAACAGGTTTTCTACGGGTGTACCGTTGATACGGACCCCTTCGATCTCATGCTGTTCATTGACCAATTGTTCACTGATATTGACACTGCCATCCGCATTGTATGGGCTATAGAACGGAAAGTTCAATGGAATCAAGCCTAGGACACCGTTACTTCGGTCACCTTGATTTACGGAATTTTCTATGGAGTAGGACGGTTTTAGATTGATACCGAACTTTACCTTATCATTGATTTTGCTCTCCAAATTGATCGCTGCGGAATACCGTTTGAAATCGGTTCCGATCACGACCCCTTCCTGATCAAAATATCCTAGGGAGGTATAGTAACTTGTCTTATCGTTTCCACCTGAAATGGACAGGGCATAATTGGATATGGGCGCACTTCTAAAGCCCTGGTCGATCCAATCCGTATTGATCAGTCCCGGTTCCCTGTTGAGGTAAGGGGTAAGTTCAGGGAGGAACAGTTCACGACCATCTATTTGTTGGCCATTGATCAAATTGGTCACCCGGACCGAGTTTGGGTCACTTGCACTCCTATTGATCGGGTCCTTGGAAACATACCCCCAGTTACGCGCCTCGGTCAGGAATTGGGCAAAATCATATCCATCAACTAGATCGACACCTGAACTTTGCTGTTGCACACCTCCGTAGGTTTCAAAGGTAATTCTCGTCTTTTGGTTGTAGCCACCGGCCTTTGTGGTGATCAGGATGACCCCATTGGCGGCCCTTGATCCGTAGATGGCGGCCGATGCGGCATCCTTCAGGATATTTACCTCGGCGATGTCATTGGGATTGATGGATCCCAAGGTACTTCCTTCCGTTAATGGGAACCCATCCACTACGATCAGCGGATTGGTGCCTGCGGTAAGGGTTCCCGTGCCCCTGATGATAATCTGGGAATCTTGGCCCGGTTGGGCATTGGATTGGTTGATGATCACACCGGAGAGTTTTCCTGCCAATTGTTGGTCCACAGTGGCCGCGGTAACATTCTCAAGATCCTCGCTCTTGATTTCGGCCACGGATCCAACGACCTTGGCGCGGGCCTGCTGGCCATATCCGATCAGGACCACTTCCTGTAGACTGGAAGAGGTCAGTTCAAGCTGGACGATGAGTTCTGCTCGGTCATTGATCTCCACATATTGGGTGGCATATCCGATGTAGGATACCTCCAGGATGGCATCGGGAGCGACCTCCAATGTGAAATTACCGTCAAAATCGGTGGCGGTCCCATTGGTCGTTCCGCTTTCGACCACTGATGCTCCTGGCAGGGGCTGTCCGTTTTCATCGACCACGGTGCCCTTGATCTCCTTGAAGGTTTCCTCAATAACGGCCACCGCTGTTTTGTCCCTTTTGTCGATGGAGATGTTCTCGTCGATCCTGCGGAAGGCTAGACCGGCATCCTTGGCCAAGAGTTCCAGGACGGATCGCAAAGACACATTTCGGTATCTCAGGCTATAACGGTTCTTGATTTTGGATACCGTACGGCCATATACAAAGTTAAAGGGGGTCTGGACCTCTATGGTCTCGATGATTTCTTCCAATGAAGCATTCTTTACCGATAAATTTATCGAGACTTCATCCAGTTTTTGTGCTTTTGCTGTTGAAGCAAAAAGTGGGTTCAAAAGCGCAACAATCACAAAAAGAAAAGAAATTTTCATTGTTAACGCTATAAATTGTTTAATAGTTAGTGAATTCATAACTTCACAAATTGTTTAATGGTTATTCATTTAATCGTTAAATGTCATCGCAGTCTGTTGATCCTCGCCAAAGTTTCTCAGGCTGCTTTTTTATTGTGGGGACTTTATATCATAGGCTTAAAGTTTTGTGTTAATGGTTTAGTTTTGACAACGACCTTTTAAAAGAATTTTTTTCTGGTCGGTAAATTCATAGTCCATTCCTTTAGTGGCAAATTTTATACTTTCCAGTACGACTTGCAGTTTGGCATGTTCGTACCGTGCCGTCACATGGCATTTTTTTAAGGCTTCGTTCTCAAAGCTTATGTCGACCCCATACCATCTGTTGAGCATTTTGGAAGCTTCATGGAATGTGATGTCGCTAAAACGTATGATTCCGTTTTTCCAATCCATGTAATTATCATTGTCCACTATGGACTTGGTTATCGAATCGTTGGACCTGCTGTATTGTGCCATCTCGTTGGGAACGAGCTGGACGGCATCGGTCTTACCGCTTCTTGAAACGGATTCGACCTGTACCTTTCCCGTTCTGACGGTAATCGATATCATGTCGTTGAATTCATAGGAATTGATGTTGAATGAAGTACCGAGAACCCTTGTGGTTACTTTCCCGGTTTTGATGATAAAGGGCTTGCCCGGATTTTTGGCAACTTCGAAAAAGGCTTCTCCCACCAAACTGACCGATCGAATGGTATTCCCCTCAAAAGTTTTTGGATAATGGAGTTGACTGCCGGCGTTCAAGGTAATGGTTGTGCCATCGCTCAACGTGATGGTGTTGCGCTGCCCCCAATCGGTGACCGAACTCAGTATTTCGGTTTGATGTAACGGGACCTGCTTTAGGGGCTGTTCCGAGAAATATACAGATCCCATACCTATAAGTACCAGGATAGTGGCCGCTACTGCAAGCCATCGGGAGCTCGAACGCTTCTTGACCGGATATGGCGGTACTTTGGAGGTGTCCCCTTCGATTTCCGATGTGATCTTGGAGAATATTTCGTTTTGTAGTCGGTGTTCGTCCTCCAAAGGTTGCGTGATATCCGCTGGGCTGTCATAACTATCGAGTACCTTGTCCAACAACGTTTTTTCACGCTCCGTGCAGTTACCGTTCAAATAGTTTTCAATAAGACGCTTTAGTTGCTTTTCGTTCATTTTCCCAATGTCCTCTATTGGTTAGAGGAAAAAACTGGGGACAACCCTAAAAAAAAGTGCATTTTTTTTGAACGAAACTTTTTCAAGTGACGATTACCTCTCTCAACTGTTTGATTGACTGTGTGATATGGTACTCGACCGTTTTAGTGGAGATGTTCAAAAGGTAGGCGATTTCCTTATTGGATAAATCTTCGTGCCTGCTCATTTTGAAGATTTTCTTGGTTTTTGCAGGTAATCCGTCGATGCCGGTATCGAGCAATTCCATGGTTTCCTCAAAATGGATTTTGTTCTCAATGGGATTTCCCTGAGTGGGCAACTCGAACTGTTGCAAAAAGGATGAGGATAGCTTTTTCTCTTTAAGGTATTCCAGACATTTGTATTTAATGGATGCCATGAGGTAGGCTTCAGGATGTTTTATGTCGAGTTCCTTACGCTTGGTCCATAGATTGGAGAAAACATCCTGTACGGCATCCTTGGCTTCCGCTTTTTCCTTGAGCAGTTTCAGGGCAAATAGATATAGCCTTTTCCAATGCCTATCATACAGCTGTTTGAAAGCGATTTGGTTATCCGCTTTCGACAGCAATAATAGGTGGGTATCCGTGGCGTTCATATCGTGTAATGCGTAGGGTAGCAATGCAATGTTAGCTAGTTTAAACCAAAATTGTATTAATTAAACTTTAAGTTTAAAAAGGGAATTTCACATGTGGATAAACCTATGCTGCCATGAGGTCAGAGCTGTGGTTTTTCCTCTTTAAACCCTTGGTAAAAGACGATTTATAAACACCAATGGCTGATTCGGAAGGGGGCATTGGGGCTAAAGTTATTGGGTATTATTTTTCAATGGTCCATATCCTGCTTCCATATGAGGTAACCTTTTTTTAAACTTTAGGTAATGGATTTTTAAGGTTCGGCCGTATACTGTAATCGGTTCATGGATCCTAATAGTTCCCCAGGGAAAGAAAAGGGCTTCAAAGGTATGTTCCATTTAGTTGATGGTAATGTTCATCTGGATATATCTCTCCCGCACATATTTTATTCTTGAAAAATACACGCCGTTGGATTAATCTTATAATAATAAACACTTAACGCTTGATACTAAGTGATGTAATACATTCAAGTCATGAAAAACTTAACAGCAATGAAAACTTTAGGACTGAACTTTTTTATAGGATTTGGGATTATTTTACCATCCAATCCTGTAACAATGAGGATGTCAGAACAGGTCAAGAGCATGATATCAATGGAACATGGCTCCTGTACCAACGGTTCGATGGGGTTGGCATTAATCCCGTTGATAATGGTAAAACACTGATGTTTACGAAAGAAAATAGGTTTATCGATAGCTTTTTGCCAGACTGTGAGGGGATATTTTCCATTGAAAAAGATACCATTACCATTGAAAAGCCTTGTAAGGACCTGCCTATCCAATATATATTCAAATTTGAAGGAAATAATCTGATACTGGCGGAATTTCCGAGCACATGTGATGAAGGCTGTTATGATATTTATTAAAAGAAGTAATCCTATAAACCCAACCAAGCCATGAAGAAAGGATACTTATTTCAAATTGCTTTGATTTTTTTTCTTTGGATGCATCCATTCACAGGAATGCAGGACCAGTGAACCGTTGGTGAAGCATATCTATCCTACCAGGGAAGCCTCCAAAGCAAGTGTTACCAATTACTGTGTAGATGTACAGTTCTAAGTCTATGTCCTGTGTCTACACCCACCACCATTACCACCAACGTTGTTCGTTTTGTTCATAAGTGAAAATACGTACTTGAACACCTTTTGTATGGTTTTTCAATAAAAATAGTGCATTATCCGGGCAATTGGTAAAGACTAGCTTTTCTTCTTTGGCGATTTTTATGCCCAATGATTTCCAATGATCATCCCAATAGAATAACTCATATTTATCCCCGATTTCGATGGAGTTTCCATCGTTGGGAGGATAAAAATCGATCGATGCAATGACCGTTTCCTTGGTTGGCCCCAAATCATAACCTATCCATCCATTTTCTTTGTTATCTGCAACAAAGTAAGTGAGCACATCCCCATCCATGATCTTTTCTGCATGATTGTTCCCTTTGTTACTGCTAATGAGTTGATTTGTTGATAATAAGATGGGCTCTTTGTCCTTAGCGGTTTTTTTGAACAGTTTCATTTCGGCCACTCTGCATTGTTCTTGAGGCAATATGAACCGTATATAACGAAATTTTTCTATTGACTGGATTTCATACCGATTTGTTTTTGGCTTGGGAACCGTAGTGATAGTATGCAAGTCAACGGCATCCCTAAAATCCTTGGAATTTGCTCCTTGGAAAACTCCTCCCACCATCTTATTCAAGGCCAATTTTAAATCATGGTCAATAAAATATTTTCTATCAAGAAGTATGGTCGTGAGCTTATCTTTGTTGGCCGTAATGGTACTTATGGAACCACTGTTCCGTAAGATAAAGGGAGGATGTTTTGTTTCACTCCCATCTTTGGCGTTTTTCAATGTATTTAAATACATGATATCGGTTCCCATGTTCTCAAACCGAAATGATTCGTTTTGATTCTTCATGCTCCAGGCTATGGGTTGCCAACCATAACCATTGAAAACATTCAGTATGGCTATATCTTCATTGGAAGCCGTTGGAATTTCAAGCTCGATCGTTGCCGTGGGATTGGCATATTGGGCCGTTACGTCCATCGCGTTAGGGTCGATGAGTTCTTTTGGAACGATATCAGATAGTGCTATTTGGTTTTTAGGTAAATGCTGCTCTTTATTTTCAAAGGATACCCTATATATTTTGGGTGCCTTTCTTTTTCTAAGGTTTGATTCAGGTATATGGTTAAAAAGCCCATTCATATAAAGGGAATCGGAAACATTTTTTGGCTGATAAAGGGCATCAAAGGAAAAAAGTTCCCCATTTTCATCGGTAATGGAACACCAAGTATGGGTGCCGTCATGATTTCCCCATTTGGTATAATCGATTTGTGCCGGTATTCCCATGGCCCTTAGGTGATACACGTTCATCGTGACCAAATGTTCACATGCACCTATTTTTAAGTCATCCAAAGTTTTGAAATCCAGGGATGTGGGAAATCTGTTCATCCGTGTAAAATAGGTCATTCCCTTATTAAACCTTTTGTTGATCAATATGGTCGCTTCCCTTAAACTTTTTGGGTTTTTAATGGAATCCAAAACCCATCTGTACCTATCCATAAGGGTCTTTCTCCATGGGACCATCGGTTCATTGAAGACCTTATATGGTAAAACATATTGGCAGAAATCCTCAAAAGGAACGGATGCGGACCAAGGGAAACTATCCCTAGCAAGAAACGCCTTGTCAATATTTTCAATTAAATAGGAGGACTTGATAAACTCAATATCTTCCTTCAGTTCCAGACCTTGAGTTGCCTTATCCACTTGGAGCGAATCATAAATAAAAGAGAATCTTATTTTCTTGTCCCTTACATCCAAGGTGCCATTGGACAATACGCCTTTTACTTCCTTAAAAAACAGTGCATATCTTTCATAGGTTCGGCTTTCATAGGACCGTTTGTTGACCATATGCTGAATTAGGAAAGCGGCCGCCTTTAGTTTTAAGCTATCCGCAGGGTGGTCGTAATGATCAAGTACTTTTTGCAATTCTTGCCTATTGCTTCCAGAGCTGTTCAAGGCTTTGTTCAAAGCATTGTTTTCAATGTTTCTACAAGATAAAAGCACCATGGAAAGGACAACGGAATATAGTAAGTAACCTAATTTATGGGAAGCTATCATGAATTGGGAATTTTTAAATGACTTCTTTCTGTCTTGTTCATTTGTTCAATGTGTAAATGGACAATTATTTTATGCCAAGGGGATACCGATTGGTTCATGAAGGTCAATGACTTATTTGGAAATTTAACATATCGGGATGTTATAAGGGAATCATTATATGTGACTCAAGGACCAATCAATCTCCGTCAGATTGGTTTTCCTGTGCATTGAAAATAGCTTGGGCTTACATGTGGACAAATATAGTTTTTCACATGAGATGATGTAGGAATAATCCTAATGATAACATGTGCATAACCCTTAATTAACCTTGAATGAGATACTTGGGTGGATATAATCGCTATTATTGAGGTAAATAAAATTTACAATTGAACGTAAGAAAATAAAACAACGCTGACCATGAAAAATTTATTCCTAAAAAAAAAGGTTAACCGGCCGTTATTGGTATTAGGTGTCCTATTTATCTCAATCAGTTCCTGTGACAACGAAACAGGATACGACGAAATACCACAATTGGCTTATATCGAGATTGAGGATTTTGATAATCCGGAGACCATGTGGGAACAGGTCAATAAAGATTTGTACAATGAAGCCTATGATCGATTCATGGCAAAAACAAGGTTGGAAAATGGGTTGTACTCCTATGACCTTCGATCAGGTGCTGAAATAGGGATTTCTGAACCCATATTTCAATATATAAGGGAAAATGTTGAATATTTGAATTCCCAAATCGAGGATGACAAAGCCGTGTTGTTGGAAGAAAATGGTGAAATTCTTTTCTCGGTCAAAAATTTGAAAAAGTCCTTTGGAAACTTCACGACACTTCAGGAAACCCCGCACACGGTACGAATCAGTGTGTCCCATTTACCCATATTTCAAACTGCGGGAGGTCGATTGGCAGGTCAAGTTAGCATTGCGATGACAAACTATAAAAATGGACATGGTGGCAATGTTGGAGAATATTTTACATGGAACAATTTTGCATATAATAGAACTGGGTCAACAACATTTGCCGGTGTTCCGGTTACCTATCACGTTTCCAGTTCTACTTCAATTTATTCTGAAACCAATCCAAATAATACCTTTGTATCCTTTAGGGAAACACAATCAGGTAATTACACCTATTTTGAAATAAGGAACAACCAAGGTAATACGGTAATGTCACTGCGGGCTTCCAATAGTGGAAGTGACGCACAGGATATTCGGGATGCCATTAACTGTGGTTGTGGTTTTTAATGTTGTTTATCCATGGAGCTAAGTCGAATTTGGGCTATAATCGTTTTTTTACTTTTTATGTCCGATGCCCAGTCACAACTAGTAAAAAGCGAGAGGCATACAAATAAGGAGCTTAATGAAAGTATCCATAGCTTTTCAGAGGCAAGTGATTTCTTTTTTACGACTTTGGGCGAAAATTTCAAAGGGGGCCGCGGGGAGTCTATGATCGCTCTCATGAAGGTTTTGGCCAAAGACCGGGATGAACCCGAAGATTTTTTTCGCCTTAACATCGATCCTCATGAATTCAATGAGCTCAATACATCCTTGGACAGCATATACGATTACTTCTTTCCTATCCATATCTACAAAAAAGGTTCTGGAACAAAGGATTATGTGGTTCAGAAACGGATAGAAAACGAAAAATGTGATACCATTGAAGTTGTGATACCTAGGATGACCACGTGTCCAATTCCAAGAAACCCTTTTTTTCAGGGTAATTTTAAGGAGTCCTTCAGGAAACTGCTATTGAAGGACAGCACATCCTTGGCCGTCAAGGAAGAAATTATGGTCTATTTGGAAGAGATCATCAGTGAGTTTTCCATATTGAGTTTTTCTGTGGACCATTTAAATAAGTATTCCCCAGATGACCTGAATCAGATTTATGATATCAGGGAAAATAGAATTCTGGTCAGCTTGATTTTTTGGGAGTATATATCACACTGTGCCAATTACGATCTCAATACACGGAAGTATTTTTATGAAGATTAAAAAGAATTCACTGTTATCCATATTTGTTTTTGCCATATTGATCTCATCGGTCTCGGTCAAAGATGATTTGTTCGTTTTTGATTACGAGACTCCGCGGATATTGGCAACAACCATCACATTAATTGTAGCATCGATCTATTTTCTCTGCTTTAACCGGCCTATTGTCCATATCCAATCCATACCATTTTTATTGACTGTAATGTTGATTGCCATATACCTTTTGGCAATACCTCAACAAAATCTATTTTTTATCATAGGTATCGCCGTTGGTTTTATTTTACTATATATCATTTTGATTTCTTTCCGATTTGATAACCTAATTGCAGGAGCTTTTTTTTTGTAGGGTTCATACAGTCCCTTATTTGTATCGCTCAGTTTTTTGGATTGACCAATAGTGGTAATCCGTATTTTCAGGTAACAGGAACATTTGATAACCCGAATATATCGGCTCTATTGATTTTATGTTGTCTGCCACATTCCATTTCATACGGTCGTAACTGCAGAAGCAAATTAGTTTATGCCGCTGTTTTTTTAATGCTATTTTCCCTTATACTATTGAAATCACGGAGTGTGTTTTTTGCAATCCTTATCATTGGTATTCTTTATATCTTCAAGAAGAACAGAAAACTGTTTGTCTCCTCATTAATGGTGTTATCTCTTTCAATTCCATTGTTGTTTTTCTTAAAAGAGGACTCTGCCAATGGTAGATTGTTCATTTGGCAAACAGTCTTGACCTCCGGGGTGGAGGACATATTATTCGGCTTTGGGAAACATGGCTTTTCGCAAAACTATATGCTATGGCAAGCGGAGTATTTCAATAGGCATGTGGAAAGTGATTATTCGCAAGTGGCCGATCAGGTAAACAATCCTTTTAATGAATATTTACTATGCTTGGTAAACTATGGAATCATAATCCCCGGCCTTATTGTTTTTGGATTGGTAAAATGGTTGAATAAACTGGATTTTATTTTTGATCCAAGTAAGGTTACCGTATTCTTCATCATGGTTTTCGCACTATTTTCATATCCTTTTCATTATTACTTTGTCATTGTTATCCTCATGGTTTGCCTTAACACCACAAATAGGCGGATGTCAAATCATTCATTGCCCCTGAAGAAACCTAAGATCGTAATGGTTTTGTCCCTCCCTCTAGTTGCTTTGTTCTGTATCGGTAACTATTCCCTTATGGAAATGGAGTGGAGAAGGGAAACCGATTCCTTAAACTTCAATGAAATATCTTACCACCGATTGGAGAAAAAAATAGGTGATATCTCAGAATTCCAACATGATTTTGCCTATAAATTGCATCATGCCGGTAAGTTCAAACAATCCAATCGGCAAATTGAAAAATACGAATCGAGGAGGACAAGCTATGATGTTACTCTTCTAAAGGCATCCAACTATTTGGAATTAAAGGAATATGGATTGGCCATAGTAAATTTTAATTTGGCAAAAAAAATGATTCCTTCCAGGTTTTTGCCAAAATATGAACTATATAAAATATACTCCGCTGTTTGTGAAAATCACCAATTAAAGGTGAAAATTGCTGAGGAAATAGCGCAAACACCGTTAAAGGTAAAAACTTCTTATACCATATCGGTAAAAGCTGAAGCTAAAAGGTTTTTAAGCATACATGGTAAGTGACACATAAAGGTATGACAACTCTCGGTACTTTATGTAGATTCTACCATAGGTAATGTTCAAATCGACCCGGAGGCACTAGAACCAATCTCTGGAAACACTTTATTTCTTAGGGTTTTCGAGCTTTTCAAAATTATTGCTCACCGAATAGGTCACTTTTTATTAAGTTGGTATTAAAACATTGAAATACAATTATATAAGGATTAATTATTGAGCTATCCCAACAATGCTGATTTTTGAATAAAAACTCCGAGGAATACCGGAATTCGCCCAAGAAACAAGTAAGTCGTCAAGGGAATCGAATTGCTAACCAAGTTGTCCACATTTGTTTACGATGGTTTATAAATAACTACACATATTTATCAAAATGAACATCAAAAAAGGAAAGTTTGAGCCATTCAATATTTGGCAGTTGTGATTTGAAGGTCAGATTTTTGTGTTGTATTGGTGATTACTCAATTTACTCAGGCGGGAATAGCATACGTTGGCCAATGTTTTCATTAAAGCTTTCAGATTGACCAAAAATGAAATAGGGAAAGCAAACCTTTTTATTTTGGTCGATTGATATCGGTTCCAAAACACACATAGGGGTTTGATTTGGTAAGGGACTAAAATATGGACAGGATTCATATCATCCATAAAAAATGGTTTGGAAGGAATTTTCTATTTCCTGAATTTCACCATCTGTCAATTCCGTAAATTCCTTTTCCCTTTTTTTCTTTGACAATTTACCTTTGTTCTGATTAAGAAGCTTAATCAATAAATCGACTTTGGTATCCGGTATGGCAACCCGAGTGTTAATAAAGTTCGTCATCCGATCGTATTTTTCCAAATAATCCAATTCTTCAGGTATGATTCTATCAATGGTCTCTTCCACACACGTATAGAGGAATTCCGCTTGTTTGGTCAAATCAAAGTACCGGTATAGATCAATGGTTTCATTCAGGATGTTGATGTTATGATCCTGTGATTCCCCCCATTCAATCAATTCGACCCTTGGCGAGGAAAAATGCTCCAAAATATCCTGATATTCGTCTATCCGTTCCAGAATGGCGGAGGAAATGGGAAATATCATCCCCCGTTTGGTATAGCCCATCCGAGTGAGCAAGTGGTGGATGATATAGCGATGTATCCTACCGTTGCCATCGGATAGTGGGTGGATAAAGACAAAGCCAAAGGCAATGGTGGCGGCAACCAATACTGGATTGTAAAGGGACTTCTGCAACAGTTCGTTCGTGCCGAACAACCCTTGCATCAAAAAGGGAAGGTCCTTGGCCTTGGCTGAGATGTGGTCAGGCAAAGGGGAGAGAGTTTCCCTATCGTGCTCACCAATAAACCCTTCCCCAGTTCTAATACCCATGTGCCTTAGTTTTTTGTTGCCAATGACAATATGCTGTAACCGTTCGATTTCTTGTATGCTCAATGGGGATTTGCCAGATTGACCTATGGCTTTTCCCCAATTCCTTGCCCTCATGCTCGGTGGATATTCCCCTTCAATGGCGAAGGATGCCTTCGAGTCCTTCAAAAGTAAAAAAGCAGCGGTCCTTCGAATAAGATCCTTGTCCCGTTTTCCCAATCCTTTTTCGATGGCTTCAGATAGGTCCTTATCAATATACCCATCCAGTTTTTTTGTCCTTCGAATCATGGGACAGTATCCTGGGATTCCGGGCAAGTTATTCTTGATGCGATGCCGTGTTGAATTTTCAGGCTCAGCGTCATATTGCAGCTTAGGATCCACCACCTCTACATAGGTGCCTTTGTTCAAGTTGGGTACATCAAGGGTTATACCCGTCAGCCATTCAAATAAAAACCACGCCCTTCTTGTATATTGTCCTGTTGGCTCTTCCTCCAACATTTGTTGGATGATAGCATCCCCTGTCGTCTCGAAAATTCTTTTTAGGATATATAGATCCAAGGGCTCGTATTTAAGTGCAAAGACCAAATGGCTTTTCAGGTCGTCCTTAGGTTTGTGCCTTATGGTGAACACTTGCCATTGGTCCGTATTGTAGCGTTGGTGCTTCTCCGTTGTCACGGCCATCAAATCAGGTATGGGAACGGCTACGTTAAATTGATTTTCCAATACGGAAATCAAAAGGGAGTAACCGACCAAGAAACCTTCTTCTGGTAAGTTGCGGCCATGAAAAACAGTTATTTTATGTGAAAAATCATTACTTTTCATCTGATGATGTGAAATTCAATAACAAATGTACCATGAAAAACAGTTACTTTATATGAAAAACGATTATTTTAATGTAGTTTACATGAAATATACGTGGATCAATAAACCAATCTTTATAGAGCATATACCTATTATGATTGTATCAAATAAAAGAAGACAGTCCGGATTCTCTAGTTATGACCGATACCTAAATATGGGATGAGGTCAGGTAAAGTTTGAATGTTGGTGCCATCAATAATTTTTCAAGGTAATTCATCGTTTTTAAACTGATTTCTGTATTTTTATTATCAAATGGATATGTTCTTATTCTCATTTTCATGATAAATGTGCAATAAGGTGTGCAGGTTCTGAATTTTCAGTGCTTGTTTCTGATTTACAATGACTTACAACCATATGGGTGGTTCGGTCATAACTAGAACGTCCGAGCTGTTTGAAATGCTCAGTCAATTTTTTTTGTTGGTATAACTAAGATATGCTCCTTGTCAATAAAGCCAATGTTATTTATATCCTCCCAACCCTAAATATAATGCTTGCTATTTCAAGTCATAAAAAATGCCCTTGGTTAGAAGGGCATTTAACACTAATATAAGTATTTTTTGATTTTTAAATTTTACATCTTCAACCGCATAAAGAGTTCGTGTGTATTGTTGTCCAAACCGTCAATTTGGTTTTGGATGGAAGTTTCATAGGCATAACCCAAATTAAACCCATTGCTGATATTGAACAAAAACAATCCACTTATACTTTCATCGTATCTATAGCTTGCCCCAAACTCAAAGCGTTCACCAAAGTCCAAAATTCCTGTGAATTCCACTGATATGGGCGATGCGTCAACATAGCGTAACATCCCCATGGTCTTTAAGTCCAAGGTTCGTCCCAATAAGAAAGTATAGCCGCCACTCAAGTAAGCGTGCATACGATCAACACCAAGATAAGCGTTCCCATCACGCTCTTGTAGACGCTCCGGTGTCAATAGCTTTGGGGCGGACAGGGAGGCAAAATATCTATCGTGTTTCAAATAGATTCCTGCACCTACATTTGGGGTGAAACGACTATCGTAATCAACCAAGGCACCATCTTGGCCCACACCGTAGGTGACAAGGCCCTGTGTGTTGGCGTCATAGGAATTGGCACTTCCCTTGATTCCGAAGTAGAGCATGTGCTCATCGTCCAATTGGATGTTGTAGGAGACGTCGATGGCCACCCAGGTCTGTTGTTCGATAAAGGTCTTATCATTGAGTATGGAGGCTCCAAGTCCTATATTTCTGCCCACGGGCATCCCGAAAATGGCACTTTGACTCTCGGGGGCTCCTTCGATTCCCGCCCATTGGCTGCGAATCCCCAAAGAGAATTCGGCAGCCTCTGAACTCCCCACAAATGCGGGGTTATACAGGTTCATATTGTAGCGGTAAAAGGTGTAGTTCGGGTCTTGTTGTGCACTTGCCGAGAAGGAAAGTGCAAAGAAAATGACCAATAATTGTATGCTATTAAAAAGTTTCATCTGTTGTGTATGGTGTTTTTATTGGTATTAATAGTTGATGAAAATCCATCCTTGCAAGGGGGCAGAGCCATCTCCTAAATTGATTACGTACATGTATGATCCAGCGGGGAGTTTCTCGTTCCTGTTTTTGTAGAAACCTTCCCAGTTGTTTCGGTACGATTTTGTGCCGAACACTTCGTGACCCCATCGGTTGTAAACTTTGACCACATTGTTGGGATAGTTATCGATTCCCGGAATAATCCAAGCATCGTTGTTACCATCACCGTTAGGGGTAAAAGCTTGTGCGGGAACCAACGCAGGTTCTTCACTTGTAGGGAATGCATCATCAATGTCTGGAACGCCATCATTGTCGTCATCCTCATCCATAGTGTCTGGAATTCCATCACCATCGGTATCCATTGGAGTGCTGGATGCATCCGTTGGGTCGGTTCCTTCGTTTAATTCCACTTCGTCAGAATAGCCATCGCCATCATCATCGGTATCTGCATTGTCACCTATTCCGTCTCCATCCGTATCGATGGTCTCAGAAGCATCATTAGGGAAATCGTCCTTATCATCGGGTATTCCGTCGTTGTCATCATCGTTGTCAACGTTGTCGCCCAGACCGTCTCCGTCCGTATCGGTATCGGTTACCCCATCATTGTCGTCGTCCGTATCGGAATTATCACCAATACCATCACCGTCTACATCGGAATCTTCATTGGGATCGTTTGGAAAAGCATCCTCATCATCAGGGGTGCCATCATTGTCGGCATCATTGTCGGCATTGTCACCAGTTCCATCTCCGTCCGTATCGGTGTCCTCGGAATCATCCTTTGGGAAAGCGTCCTCTGAATCAGGTGTTCCGTCGTTGTCATCATCTTCATCGGCATTGTCGCCTGTTCCGTCACCATCGGTGTCGGTGTTCTCGGAATCATCTTTGGGGAAGGCATCCTCTGAATCAGGTATGCCGTCGTTGTCATCATCTTCGTCTGCATTGTCGCCTGTTCCGTCACCATCGGTATCGGTATCCTCGGAATCATCCTTGGGAAAGTCATCTTCTGAATCAGGTGTACCGTCGTTGTCGTCGTCCTCGTCGGCATTATCCCCAATTCCGTCGCCATCGGTATCGGTATCCTCGGAATCATCCTTTGGAAAGTCATCCTCATCATCAGGTGTACCGTCGTTGTCGTCGTCTTCATCGGCATTGTCGCCTGTTCCGTCACCATCGGTGTCGGTATCCTCGGAATCATCCTTTGGAAAGTCATCTTCTGAATCGGGTGTACCATCGTTGTCGTCGTCCTCGTCGGCATTGTCCCCGGTTCCGTCACCATCGGTATCGGTATCCTCGGAATCATCCTTAGGAAAGTCATCTTCTGAATCGGGTGTACCGTCATTGTCATCGTCTTCGTCTGCATTGTCGCCTGTTCCGTCACCATCGGTATCGGTATCCTCGGAATCATCCTTTGGGAAATCATCTTCATCGTCTGGTGTACCGTCGTTGTCGTCGTCCTCATCATCCTTATCGGGTATTCCGTCACCATCAGTATCTTGAGCGGCACTGATATCCGCTGTGTGCGTAGTAGAGCTCAAGGCGTCATCCCCATCCTTTACTTTGAAGGAGAAGGAGGTATAGTCATCCCCGTATCCTCCATTTGCCGTGGTAAAGACAAGTAAGGTCACATCATTGATCATATCATTTGCCTGAACGGGAGAGCCATTGTATAATAAAATACCCTCCGTTGGTAGTGTAATCACTTGTATACCATTGAAAACATCTCCTGCATCATCATCAGAGAAGGTAAAATCAGTTGTTTTGAAAGTATATCCTACATCTTGAATAACTTCAAGGATAACATCCCCACCTTTGGGTGCGTCATTTACATTGGTAATGTTCAATGTGGCCGTAACGGTTTCCGAGAAGGAAACAGCATCCTCAAAATTATAGGTAAAGCTATCCGTTGCCGACTCATTGCCATTATGCTCGTAACTGAACGTACCATCTGCGTTAAATGTAAATGAGCTTGCATTGGATGGATTGGTAATGATGTGATATACCCTTTCATCATCATCCACTTCGATATCGTTTGTTGATACATCCTCGTTCAAGGTGGCATTTTCATCCAAAGTGAAGGAATCAGCAACTGCTGTTGGGGTGTCGTCCACTGCGGTAATGGATAAGGTAAGGGTTGCGGTTACCTTTGTCCCTGCATCATCCAATTCATAGATAATGGCATCGCTTCCATATGCATTCGCATTTGGGGTGTAGACTATTTTATTATTCTCGTCCACCACAGCGGAACCTTTGGCTCCTTGGGTTATGATACTTACCGTTGGTGTATTGTTAGTATCGTATACATCATTGTACAGAACATCGATAGGGTCGGACTCGGTATCCTCATCCAATACGGCCAAATCGTTCTTGGCACCGACCACCAAAGCAAGGTCAAACGGACCAAAGGAGGCGGTCCCTATGTTTCCAGCGTTGTCCTTCGCCTCTGCATGGATGTACCATCCCGTACCACCACTGGAAAATGAAGTGGTTTTGGATTGACTGTTGCTCCAGGAGGACCAAAGGTTGCTATCCGTTGCGGGCGGGTTGCCATCCTGGATCAATACATAACGCTGGACGTCAAATCCACTTCCATCATTTTCGTCTTGAAAGGTCAACAAAATATGGGTGTCCGTATCAATAGACCCACTATTTGGCGTGGCCGATAAGGTAGGCTCAGTGGTATCGTGGGTTATGGTCAATGTTCGGAAGAACGGTTCGGACCAAACCCCTGTATTGGTCTGTACGCGAAGGCTAATAATGTATTCTGCAGTTAGATTGTTGTAAGCTGAAAAATCCGTCTTCTCCATGGTGGAGTTATGAATTTCGGTATCCGTTGGGTTTCCTTCGCTATCGTATACTCGTTGTGTTACAATCCACTCTTCATTGGAAAGTGTTCTTCCATAGGGGTCGATGGAGTTGTTTTCTATATTGATGTTCATGGAACCAGAGTACGTGAACAGTGCATCTGGTTGAATATTGAATTGTGCCACTGGGAGGTCTTCGCTGGTAGATGAACTACTGCTGTCTACTAAAATATAAGCACTTGATGGACTACTCCATACCCCTTGATGGTCCTGTACATTCAGCATCACCAAATATTCTCCATCCGCAACGGAATTCTTATCGAATATTCCAGTGTTCCAGCCTGCGGTTGAAGCTGCATCCACCGATTTCCATTTCCATTCGGTCTGTGCAATACCATTATTGGCACCACCATCCAAATCGTAGGAGGTGTCGTTGAACACTCCCGTATCCGAACTGTAGGAGAAGCTCGCTACTGGTTTTCTGTGGAAGTATAGAGTAGTGGGGGAAGTTGGGAGATTCTCAAAGGTGAAGGAGTATTTCCCTGGTTTTTCATAGAATTCGGGTACATCTTCCAAATAAAGGTCGTTCCAGGAAACCCTTCCTTGGTTATTGGGAAAGAAGGTTTCATCATGTGTTATTTTCCATCTACCACTTGGGTAGTTTGCATTGGCTGTACTGGTTTTCATTTCGGAAGGATCTACAGCTATTTCAACACTGGTCCCAGCAATAAAGTAGTCACCTTCAGTCACGGTAAGGAATTGGTATTGCTCATAAATATATTGGGCCATATTATCCATCCAAGTGGACCAGCTTCCCATATCGCGGTTTACAAAGGTTCCCTTGTTGTTGTTTTGTTGTACAAAGCGCTCGAACTGGGTTTGGTTGTCGTTCAACCCCCAACCGATATAGTGAATGTCCTCGTTGATGGTACGCATCAATATTTCGGCGAGATCTTGATCGTTGTCGAAATCAGCAACTTCCTGATCATCAAGGTTCACATTGAATCGCATAGCGCTGTTTCTCCATTGAGGCTCCCTAAGTACGTCCTTGAACTTTTTTAGGCTCAAGGAGGTCACTTCAATGTTTTTGAAAGTGGCGTATGGTTGACTGTTGGAGAAGAATCCATAACTGCCGCCAATTTCTTCGGCCGCGGTATAGTCGATGATCAATGCATCATCCATGTAGATTTTTACATTTTTACCACTGACCACAATTTTAAAATGATACCATGTAGTGGTAGAGTTGGGGTCAAAAATGGTGTTGGAGGCATCTTGTAATCCCTGAACATAGTGCTGAGGGTTCGCATTGCCATCATCCCTTGTAATCTTGTACAAACCCGATGCAAAACCATGGCCTGGAATAAACTCACTGGTCGTGAATCCTCTTACGGCTCCCGAAAGATTGAAAATATAGGAACCTACAGGACCATTTTCCATTCCGAATGTGATTCCCATGTCATCGTTATCCGAACCAGAGGTAAATGCAATATCGGCTTCCAACGTGTAATTAGACGAATCAAAAACCGGATCGTAAAAACCTGCCATGTAATCATTGTTGATTCTTCGGATAAATTTTTCTGAATCCACAAATTCCCAGGTCTCTGGGTTGTAGCCCCATCTTATCCAGTTATTGAAAATGTCTGCTGCATCTTCGGAGTTGGAGGAGATAGTGGTTCGTTCAAAACCTTGTACAAAGAGTTTGTCGGCAGGTATTCCTTTGCTTTCCAGGGCTGCACCTAGATCTTCTTCAAAGGTTTCTATATTTTGATTGGTGACACCCACGGTAAGTACTACGTCAATGTTGGGCCCTTGTTGCACTTCCATATTGACTTTTTGGCCAAACAGGGTGTTCCATCCCAACCCAAAAAACAGTAGTGCTATGATGTAAGGATGGTGAAGGTTGATTTTGTTCATTTTGGTTGAATTTGTATTTGGATATTGAAAAGGTTATTCAAAAAGGTTGCTGGTTGCCGTTAAAGGCCTTACCGAATAATCGAACATGAGTTCATCTTTGAGGTCGTCGCAAGAGGCACAAGAGGCTACATTAAAACCAGTCCTTGAGGATATGGTTTCCAAAAGAGAGATGCCTAAAGCATTTTTAGCCAAAGAGCAGGAGTACACAAACACCGTAATGGGGTTGTGGGTTTGAAAGTCCGTCGGGTGAAATTGCTTTGCTATGGTTTCGGCATTGTATGGCTGCCCGTCTAAATTGATGGATGCATCCGTAGATGGTGCAAAAAGATGTATGTTTTTCACATTTGGATTCTCGGCCAGGGCCTGCTTGAATGTTTGGGCCAAGTTGTTGGACATTTTGGTTTCGATCAAAGCAACGTTGATGGGTAGTGAAGCGATGAGTCCACCTTTGTTCGAGAAGTCGGAATCTACGATTACAACATCCTCGGTCTGGGCCAGGGAAGTAGTCAAGGTCAGTGAAAAAAGGAGCAAGAAGCTCAGTACTACTTTTTGGTTAAAAATGTTTTTCATTTGTGATTTTAGTTTAGGTTTTAGTAATGATTTATAGGTTTTTAATGCACTTAGGAAAAGGCATGAAAAGTCCTGGCCGCATGGTCGCAGCTTTTTTTTGGACATGGATTTAGCTTTGCTAAATCAAGTCGCCAATTATTGTTTTAGAAATTTTTTGGTTCGGGAAACGTATTTTTATGCCATATTACAAGTAAAGTGATTTTGCTTTTTTTGAAAGGATTTTTCAATTACTATAGAGACTATCCAAATCCAATCAATCGTGTACAATTTTTCTTCATTTTGCTATAAGGAACGGAGGGTGTTTTTTTTTAGTATTAAAAAAAGTTCCGGAAATTGACATATATCAATTTGATGTCATTTTCTGACAAAAGATGCAAGGTAAGCGGGGGAAATTATTGAAAATGGATGTTGGGAAATATACTTTTTGGATGGATTTCCTTCAAGGATTTATTATTGGTTAGGGGAGTAGTTGGCAAGGTTTAATGTCTTTCTTTCAAGAGTCTGGACAAAGTCTCCGGTCTTATGGCAAGATAGGAAGCTAAATGTTTTCTCGGGATTCGCTCGACAATATGGGGTTTCATGTTCTCCATGTAGTAGGCCAATCTTTTTTGAGCATTGGGGATTCTTGCTAAATATACTCTTTGTTCGGCAAGAATGTAATATTCCTCCAATAGTATACGGTTAATCTGCCGCATTTCCGGAAAATTATTTAGGCAATACTTATAGTCTTCATATTCCAAATAATCACAATAGGTTTCTTCCAAGCTTTGTATGTTTTCTTGGCAAGGTTGATTTCTAAAAAAACCGGTAATCGAGGTGAATACCTCATTTTCCGTGTCCACCCAAGTTGTTAATTCTATTCCGTCGCTTACAAAATATCCACGGACCATTCCTTTTTTAATAAAGTAGAGACGATCACAGATTTCTCCAGCTTCACAAATGAATTGGTTTTTCAAAAAAGAACAACTTTTAATATGTTGAACAAGATAATTTTTTAGACTTGGACCTAAGGGATAGATTGCATTGAGGTATAAAATTATCAGTAGATTTTTTTCCGTATTCTTACTTGGGAACATGTGAAGGATTAATTTTATTGTTCTGTTACCAAAAATAAGATTAGTATCGTAGATACCCCAAAGAATAGGGCAGTAAGTTTAATCATTGAATTTACTGTATATGGCACGAAGAAAATTGACTTTAAAGTTCAAAAGCAGCAGAAAACGAAACAATCCCTTACGTGTTCCAATCGTTCATTTGTAAAAGGATGGTCCATCAGTTGTTGAAGTTCTTCGTTGGTAAGGAATTCCCGTTCTACATTTTTCAATCTCGCCTTCCAATTGGCAAAAGGGTCTTTGGTTATCCATCCATTGGCATAGGCAATCCGAATTATCTTTTTAAAGTTGACCACATATTTAATGGCCGTATTATGGCTACATTTTCTTTTGGTCTTTAAGTAATATTCGAACCCTGAAATGAAGGCATGGTCCACATGCTGTACTGGAATATCCTTTTTTCCAAGTTCTCTTTGGAGATATTCGCTGAGGTGGCTCTTTGTAGTCCGGTAACGTTCGGCAGTTCCCTCTGCAAAATCCCTTCCCACCAAACTATCCACTTGGTCATTGTGTTCCTGGAATATCTCCAAGAGCATTTTGCTGGGCTTGTCCAACCCCAGATAAGACTCTTTAAGTGACACCGCGGTAAGTACTTGACCTCTATCCCTCAATTTATCAGCATGGAGGTAAAGGTCAGTGCGTATTTTGCTCAAATAGGAGTTTAATTGCCTTACTTCTTGGGAAAACCCCAATACCTTACCATAAGCCGCATCCCATATTCTGGGTTGTACCTTGCGTCCTGTACTGAATTCTGCACGCTTTCCGTCAATTGTGATTCTGACATAAATAGTTGACCTGCCAACGCGGTCTTTTTTATATTTTCTGAGATAGAGTAGAAGAGATACCATAAAAGTGACACCGAATTTAACATTATTTACCTTGAAATTAGGAAAAAATATCAAACAGTTGTCAATATAAATATCTGATTAACAACATTTTAATTGTTGTTGGGTGCCCCTTTTTGATGAGGTTTGGAAGGGCACCGAATCGCTCACTTTTTATATGGTTTTATTTGATACCATTTAAAAGCATAAAAAATAAAAAACCCTGTAAATCAATTATTTACAGGGTTTATGGTAGTTTTTGATGTCTACCCAGCGGAGGAAGAGGGTCTGGTTGAAATAGAAAAAATCCCATGTTTTTAGGCCCTTACAATGGGTCAAAATTGTGGTACTACCGAAATGGACACCTTTTTAACTATATTTTAACATTTTAAGGCAAAAATAAGCCAAATCCCTACAAATCGTATCCTTTTGGTTTTGGATATTCTAATCCCAACTCCCTGTATAATGCTCTAACCTTTCTTAACCAGCTATATCGTGCTTCCTTCCATGTTTTACTTTCTTCCATAATCTGTATCAGATCCTGTGAATGGGATGGACGTGAGCCGGAAACCTTTCTAATTTCATCAAAGGCGATCAATAGCTCTGGTCGTTCAATAGGACTAGTTTCTTTGTCCAAATCAAAAATGGTTTGATATCCCTCTTTATTAAATTTCTTTTGCTTGACTTCAAGATGGGTATATAGATTTGGTAACGGTATGGTATCGGTTATGAAGTCTAAATCGAAAATATCTTTTTTGGATGGTCTGTTACTGGCACTCATCAATTTTAAAAGACCTACATCTTTGGCGGATAGCAGTTTGACGTCATCAATGATTTCTATGTCATCCAATCGTTGAAAATTCTGTAAAACCTCAACTTTGATAAAGGCATCTTTCTGTTTTATAAAAAAACGCAGAAAAACAAATTGGTCATTTATTTTACAAGGATAATCGATGCCAGTCACATTATCACCATAAAATTGGGTTGCTTCTTCGGCGATTTTCTTAAACCCATTTATGCCAATAATTTCATTTGTGAAAAGGTCAATATCAACTGAAACACGGTGTTTATAGCGCAAAGCCAGATTGGTGCCTCCTCCCAAGGCAAATTTCCCAAGGGTTTTGAGTAGTTGTAGTTCTGTTATGGTTTTGGCAAGTGCAGGACTAACGGCACTCATAAAGCAAAGCGAGCGAAGGATTTGGCGTGGTATCTTTTGGCAACCAATTCACAAACCGTGTTACTAATACGTTCTTTGGTGCTTCTTAGCGTTTGTAAAATCTCATTTTTAGAATATAGTTCTTCCAGACGCTCAATATCATCAATAAAAGTATCTTCGGTAGAGGCAAATAAAGCTCTGGGGATAATAAGGTTTTTATCCCTTTGAGGATTTAACCTGGTCATATCCACGTCCCAAAAAAGGTGTTTTGGGAAAATAGCGGTTATATTTTGCCTTCTGTTCATGACGTAAAGGTACAAATCAATTTCTTATTTAACGTAAATCCATCAAATTCAGTGCCATGATCATATTGTCAAATGAATTAATGAAACGATATGATGCGAAAAAATACGGTAATGATACGATGATTGAAAACTATCTTTGACAAATGTGTATTGAAAGAGGCAATAAACTTTGCTACTTTCCACAAAGTGGAAATTCAAGATGTGTCATTGTCATGACAAATCTTGCTTTTGCTCCCGAAGGTCGCAAAAGGGAACTGTATAAAAAAAACCGAACAAAGCAAAGCGAAGTCCTGCAAGCGTCCCAAAACTCATAGAATACTAATTAACTGGGCGAGGCAAATCGGTCCTATTTTTTTAGCTGCATAAAACTTGACAAATCAATTATAACAATTGGCAATGAGTACTGAATTTCGAGATACAAAGCACATTTTAAAAGACATCGGTGAATTAGTTAAAACAAAAGGATATATCTATTCACTTTGTCTAATTCTGATGGATGATTTTCATTTTAATGTGGAAAAAATGCATGAGATTGATTTCAGGAGTCGATTGAACAAAAATGAGGTTTCATTAATAATTGGTTTTATGTTAAAAAAATCGATTAGCCTAGAAAAACCGGAATCGTATCATGATGCAATTCGACTTAAGAAGCAAACTTACTCACTTATGGAGGAACTCCACATGACGTTGATGAAACCAATGATTGATAAGTTTAAGCCACTTCTTGAAAATATGGACTCCCAAGAGTTTTTAAGCAAGAAAGATTTTTTTGGAGGCGAGGATTTATTTATTGAACCAATATTTTATGCAGGAAATGGTATATATGATTTTCAATATCTGGACTTTCTAGAAAAAAAATATAAATATGATGAAAACTGGTTAAAGAAGAATAAGGGTTTCAAATTCAAGGAGGTAATTGAAATTGCAATAAAAATAAAAGACATTCATCAAGATAAATTAAAGAAAGTTAGCTTTTTAGACTTAAGGGAGAATAAGTCCGAAATTCTTAAAAAATTTAAAAAAGATAAATTAGTTCCTAGAAAAACATCAAAAGATACAATTGTGGATGAGCCGGGTAAACTGAGCCACCCGCGCCGGATGAAAGTGAGCAGTGTAAATCAACTGCTTGGATTTGACCTGTCCGTGGGTTAAACTTAGTTCTTATTTTTCAATTTTCTTCTCATCGATTCACCTTTCATGTCGATTCTGTGCGCTGTGTGCACCAAACGGTCTAGTATGG